>Ga0126342_10001425_pt1 | contig 33593 bp, 31 predicted proteins | sample Cyp1metagenome_FD_92528 | JGI IMG/M metagenome (GOLD analysis project Ga0126342, IMG submission 92528) | Coral microbial communities from Lord Howe Island, Old Settlement Bay, Australia - Cyphastrea 1 metagenome | ecosystem: Host-associated > Invertebrates > Cnidaria > Coral ...
AGACCCAATGAGTACTAGTATAAATATATACCGGACTCCAGAGTTTCAAACAAATCCCACTCCAAACCCAGAGCGTGAAAAGTGCGTGAAACGACCGTGAAAAACCCGTGAAAAGACAGTGAACAACCCGTGAAAACCAATCAAAAACTTGAGCATGGAAACCACATATTTTTATTCAGAATTTTGAGGATTGATTTACGGATTCGATTAGGCTCAGGAGAAAGGTCACCCTTTTTTGACTATATATATCAGCAGTCAATGAGTGTCTTTAAGTAAAGTCATGGCTTTACTTGGACGACAACGTTTAACTTTGTTCTTGGAAGTAGTGGGTTTTAAAATACCTCCATAATTAAACGACTTCTCACTTTTGCCCAAAAAACAATGGGAAATAACCATTGAAAAGCCATGAGACAAACATGAAAAACACGTGAAAATATGAAAAAATGATAAAAAATGCAACAAAATGACACATTCCGCCATTCCGTGCCATTCCGTGCCTTTCCGCCGAGGCGCTGGAGGCGTTTCATCTCCTTCTCCTTGCAGGCCTCGTCCTCCGAGGCTTCGGGCAGCGACAGCGGCGCCGGAAGGGACCCGGCTGCCAGGCTCTGGCGCTTGCGGCCGCGGTTCACCGTGGGACTAACATTAGAGTCCGCGTCCATGACCTTGGGGGGAACAGGTCATACATCAATATGGTAAGTATAAATGATATATATAATCTTAATATATATATATATATATATATATGATGCTTACTTTATTTTACACATAATGTACATACGTATATATATATATAATATAATATAATATAATGAAATATAATATATTATCATATAATATAATATAATATATTATCATATAATATATATGAGGGTATATGATGGTATATGTACAACACATGTTGGAAAACACATTCAATCCTTGAGTCCAGTCCATTCTTTGGAGAATTGCAAGTGGTTGATGTGATTTAGAATGATCATATTCAGATAGCTATCCTTTACATCAGATTCAGGCCGTGTCATGGATTCATTTGCCCACACTATCATGGTTTTGGATGTGTACAGGATCCAAACTGTTTGTAGCATTTTAAGGTCAAAGGCTGTTCTTAGGTATCGGGCTTTTTGCTGGAAGATCTGGTAAGAGTCTTGCTTTTGAAACCTTTACAACGTGATATTCGGTCGAACACTGATCCCAGCTTGCAGACCTGCCACTATCTGCCACCTGTCATTGTCAAACCTCAACAACCTAAATGGATCTAAATGGTATTGGCAGGTTTCTGGCCAAAAACTAAAGATCCCAAAGTCTTTCATCAAGACTCCAAGACATACCCAAACTGATAGAATGAATCTAAATGATCTAAGTGATTTCTGGCCTTGCCCAGTTTCTGCAGCCAAACTACAGGTACGGCTGGCCGCTTCCCTGTTCGCCGTGGAGGCCTCAGCGTGGAGACCAGGTTTTTTTGTGCCGTGGAGATGTGTGGGGTCTGAGCACCAGCCACATGAAAGCCATTTAGAGTTGACTAATTCCTGCTTCCTATGAAACCTCCCCTGAAGAATCAAAATTACTCCAGATTGTTCGTTGTGGAAAATGTTGAAACAACAGCTGCTGGTCTGCAGATGTCTGCAGCTATTGCAGCCAGGGGTCTCGCTGGCCTTCTGTTTGGGCGCCGGCGTTGACGGAGCCTCCGCATTGGCGGCCTCATCATCACCTGAGGATCGGCTGGGAAGGTGCTTCGGTCTACAGCCAACCTTCAATATCTTCAATGGGAGCGTAGGAGCCATCCCCTAAGCTGGCTTCCGCAAAAAAAAAGAACTAGTTTAAGTCTAAGTTTATATACTGTAAGAGTATCAAATGTTGCGGTTGACAGTATTTAACAATCATCTGTGAAATATTGTGAAAAATATGTTTGGCTGTTAGGCATCTTTTCTGGGGGGTTTCCCCACAGCCAGGTGGTGCCACTGCTGCTCTGGCACCGGCACTTTCCTCACTGCGCGAGTGCTTGGGCGTCGACGTCTCGGTCGACTCGTTGTCCATGGCGATTTCGGCGAGGTTTCGTCGGTTTCGGCGGCAGGGGCACCGAAAATTGCCACGCTTGGTGGAGCAATGGATAGGAGAAACGGAGAAACTTGGGAATAAAAACTATCAAATACCGATGGATAATGATAGACATATGCAGACATATAAATATAAATTATATATGATTATATGATACAGTATATGGATGTTGCTCAAAGGTTTTAAGAAATGGATTTGGGGAAAAACGGCCAGCTTGCGACAGTGAATTTCCGTTTCGCTGGCTACTGGTGGCTTTGACTTGATCATCTTTGCCTGATTAACTTCCATAAGCTGCAGGGTGAAAACACTTCCTGCAGAATCAGCTATGACCTGGTTTGGGCCATACGGCAAATGCACAGCAGGTGCTGCCTGGTGCCCACCCTTGATAGGATCAACACGTTGAGAATCTTGAAAACACGTGAAGGAACAACAATAATCAAACTATATCAAACTCATATTCTTGCAAGATGCCACAAGTAATTGGTTTTGGTCTCAACAAGTTCCTCTCAGCAGGTACGAATCTGACTTCCCTTCCCTCGAAAAGACACAGCACATCACACCACGCCTTCCTCCGCCACATAGGAGCCCAAAATGGGTCCCAAAAAGTTTGCCAGGGAAAACGCTGATTCGGAAATCCCTTGCATCACCCCCTGCGGCAAGGTCACTGCAAAACATTTGGAGCAATCAGCTGATTTCATGAAGCCACACTGAAAAGGAGAAGTTACATTTCATGATGCCGGAATCAATATGAATCAAACATAATCAAACCAAGAAATCTGAGAGTCTTCACAACAAACGAAGTGCCATGAGGTGCCGCTCCATCCGCTCGCCTGTATACTTATGGGCAGGTGACTGGTGTACACCGCCCGCGCTGGGGTCCGGATCAAAGGCGCAGGTGCCGTCGCCAGAATCTGCAGCAGTGAGCTGAGGGAACCCGAGGGAAAATTTCGCACTGAAAAAAAAAACATGAAACGAGGGAACCACTCGATGTCATACTTAGTCTGGAAAGATTGAAACCACCAACATCCACCAACCACATGTTGGGTGTCCATGCCGCGTTTAAAGCCTTAGGTGCACGTGTGTGTTTCCCTCACACATGAGATCCCGGCGACCCATGGGACGATAAATTCCTTGGTGCAGGCAGCTTCTGAATCTGGCCCCAATTTTTCTCTCCACGATTTGTTCAGCGGGTGTACCCTATTGCCTTTTAATGTCTTTTACATCCTTTTACTGATTCCCTTTTCGACTCGAAGAAAATTCAACCCTATGTGCTGATGAATTTGCATTTGTTTTGGAAACATGAACTGTCGCTGTCATTCGCTGTCTACGTCTAGAGTCTAGGTTTTGTGGTGCGCACAACAGTTGCGAGCAGGATCCAGCAACCCCAACTGCACCAGTTGCTGGCAAAGAAGTGGACTTTCATATCTCCCACAAAATCCCAGTGTGTCAAAGTAAACAAGTAATATGCTAAGAACCCGAGAATCCTTCACAACATGAAAAGTCAAAAAGTGCCGGCTAGATAAAACTTTGCACACCTCTCAATTCTTCAATTTGTCTCTTGGAGTGCGTTTACTGCACAGGAAGGAAGGCGGCTTCAATGAAGTGAGATGTAAGACTTGATTGTTCAAATCGCATCATTCCTTCTCACCATCGAAAGCGAACTGACTGGGACATAAATACCTATAAAATCTATAATACATGCACATGACATTTACATATGCTGGCACCAGGCAGAACTGGTTTATGATTTTCGGGGTTAGACTGGTTCTGAAGCCATGGGGGATCCCCAAGTCACCATGGTTGTTTCGAGTATGCATGCGCATGGATGCATGGATGCATGCATGCATGTATGTAGGTAGGTAGATGTAGGTAGATGTAGGTTAGGTAGGTAGGTAGGCTTAGGTAGGCTTAGGTAGGCTTAGGTAGGCTTAGGTAGGCTTAGGTAGGCTTAGGTAGGCTTAGGTAGGCTTAGGTAGGCTTAGGTAGGCTTAGGTAGGTATGTATGTAACGTATGTACACATAAAGTTACATAATTACAGTAAAATTCATGATACAATGGCAATGGTATTGAGTCTTGAGATGTCTTGAGGATCACTTAGGCAATTTCATCATTTGCCCAGCAGTGGAGCCACCGCTGTGGCGCCAAGTTTCCCACAGTTTGGCACCTGGCAACTGGCGCGCGACGTCCGGCAGCAAGTTGAAATGTTGCCGGTAACCACATTTGTGATATGGTGTGATATTTTTTGATTTTTTAGATATGGTCATGGTGTGATATGCTGTGATTGTGTCATTCGAGCTAGCCGCTTTGGCTCTACAAGAAGAATCATAGACATTCCGTTGCCATTATGTTCAACATATCTCAACCTGTAGAACCAAGATCCTAAAACATCCTCTGGTCAACACTGAAGTACTTCGCAAAATAGAACACCTTGGTTTTCGATTGAAGACCTTGAGCCTTGGATATTGATTTTCCACCTATCCTTAACCCGTACCTAATCCGTACTTAACCCACGCTAACCCTTACCCAGCCCGTACTGAACCCGTACTGAACCCGCGCTAGCCCGTACCGAACCCGTACGGGCATTGTTGGAATACCTTGGTTGTCCTCGTGTTTTTTTTCTACACCCTAGATTTCTACGGGTTCTCAAGGAACATCATGTCGCTTATCAAAATGGATCAAGAAATCTGACCAGTGAGGCCATGGTTCATGCATACTCATGGTACCCTGGAAGCTGAGAGTTGACTTGACGATGGATATAACTATATATATATAACTGAGATAATACGAAGAAAACTTCGGAAGCATTAGGCAGTTTGCTCCCTTTATCACACCCATTAAACTGCCTGGGGCCAAACAAACCTAGTGCTGCAGAATCCAAGAGATCTGCCCCGATGGTTGCCTGTAGTCCATCCGAACTCAGCCCAGAGTCCTGTTTTGTGAAACCGCAGGAAACACACTCCAAGGGGAGCGGTGGTTGATGGTGGTTGATGGTGGTTGCTGGAGATGAACCACAAGACTCGAGATTTACAGAGAATGTCTGGGCTGCAAATTGTAGGGGCTTGTGTCGCCTGCATTGGGCCTGCATTGGGGTATGTTCCAGCTACGACTTATCCAATCCAACCCGCTTGAACTCCGCATGTAGCAACTTGCTGTGCACATTGAACCAACCTGCTCAATTCATCTCAATTCAAGTGACCAGAGTTTCTGGATGTCTCCTCCTGCGAAAATGGATCCAACACCCAGGCACCTGAGAGATAGGCGCAAAAGCCTATTCCCATCCTTTTTATTAATATGTGTGCATGTATATGTATATATGTGATTTATAATTATGATACAGGCCTCTTTGGTGTGCGAAATGGGAGTCTCCAAACTGCTACCTATACAATATACATCTAGCTCTACCTAGCTACTATATCATCTAGAACTACTCCTGCATGGCTCCGGTGTGAAGATAATGGTGCTTCAAGCAGTGGGCTGGCGAACAGAACTTTCACTCGGCCTGCAGGTGCCTGCAGTTGAGGGAAAAAATGTCTTGGAATGCCGAGTCTACGATGAAAGGTGCTAAATGGATTCCATAAAATGCGTTTGCACACAAACACAAACACACAAACACACAAACACACGCACACACACATAATGACATATATATATATATATACACATCAATATAATGCAAATATGTATACATACATTGCGAAATATTGCGAATATCATTCCTAATATAACATTCCATCACATTCCCATGGTATGATTTTGCATGTGATTTTCTGTTGCATGACCATCTGTTGCAGCGCCCAGGATCTGCCCCATGGCCCACTGGCTCCCCCGGCATGAGGCTACGCCGGCTTATTCGGCTGCCAATGGCCTCGCCGACGTCGCGTATCACGATGTGTCACGATGTGTCACGACCAAGAGATATCAAGAGCTCCGTGGTGATCTTGGTGGCTTTAAGGGGACTGCTACCCTCTGGTAAACTAACATAGCTATTGAAAATGGCCATTTATAGTGGATTTTCCCATGAAAAATTGTGATTTTCCATAGTTAGTTTACCAGATGGTAGGCGGCCAGTCCATGCTAGTCTTCAGTCAGCCACTAAGCATATTCAAATGGAATTCAGCAGTGTCAGTGTCACAGCATGTCGTAGCGAAGCCGACACATGAATTTTACTGTAGATGATTTTAGCATCAGGGTGCGATAAACCATTGATAATTTTGGATGCTACTTGTGTACAGAGCCGCTCAAAGGAGGTCTTGTGCAAACAAAGGGTTGCCGCGAGCATGACCCATAACAAGACGAAATCTCCTAAGACATCCTAAGACCATCTAAGACCATAGAGCACAACAAACTGGCCAATTCAAAGCTTGACTTCCTCTGGAGCGTTCAATCGTGATGTATCATGATCATGCCTGAGATTTTCCCAGAGCCAGTGCGATTTCTCATTGTTTCTTCATTTGCCAAACCAAGGCCCAGACTGCTGTGACTGCAAACACGGCCAGAATCACCCTGAGAAATGCTCAGTCGTGATGAGTGTGGACCAGTCGACCACCTGTGAATCAGCCAAATATGTTGAACACGTTGCATAGTGTTGTATATAGAATCCAGCTGGTTCCCGCGTGTCACACCAGCTCCTTGACTAACATAACACTTGCACTGTATGACAGCGCATGGGTCTCTAGTGGAAGACTATACCTTTGGGAGACGACGAAAACAATATGAGGACATGAGTCAAGCTCTCTATTCTCCCCAGACTGGGACGCTTCACCCTCCAACAAGTACTTCTTTGTATTGCGAGGCCGAGGATCAATGACACAATGCCAAACAACACAGAGGTTGCGGATGGCGGCATGCCAAACTGGCGCGATTGAACTGGAAAGCCGGGGAAACTATTTTGAGGACTGGTTGTGTATGAAATACCGTAGGGTTTGTGCGGAAAACTATAATGCATTAATTCCATTTAATTGCTTACGTCCTGATTTTCCCACCCCTTTACCTGCACATCCCCACTCATTACGAAATGGCGAACTGCGTGTTCTTCGTCACCTGTCACATTGACCTCCTATCACCATCCAATCATATCCTGATGGCATCTCATGGCAATTTCAGCCCATTCTTTCATGGTGAGGTTGCGTATTGTTACCAGAACGAATCATGCTATCACAATGTGAATCCTGCTGTTCCCTGGCACCTGCGTGGTAAGCACGATAGGAGGAATGACCTGTGTCTGCTCCAGGTGCGCGCTTTGGCCAACCAGAAGCCAAAGGCTAGGCATAAACCCCCTGACACAAAAGGATTTTATAAAAATATACCTACAGCCTACAGCCTCTAAAACCCAATTGTTTTTTGGGGTTGCCAGAAAAAGCATGTTTTTTCAAAATAACCCGGTTTTTTCAGCAAGGCATTGATTACAGGAAATTACGGGTAAATTCCTGATATAAATTTGGAAGACCAGGTTGCTTTTTTCTTCTTAGAATCTTCCAAACATGTTTTTAGATTTCAACTCAAAAAAAGTGGGAAAGGGTGCCATAGGCACATATATTAACATATTGTGTACGCATAATTATATATAATTATATATATAACTAAGTAAGTATCTATAATTATATATAATTATATATAATCCCACCGGGATGAAACATTTGAAGGGAAGCCAACGTAGCATCGTGCAACTAAGAGACCTCTAAAATTGCCAGCAACAGGGCTGTGACTACCTGGCGCGACACCAGATTCGGTGGTTTGCCCCAGGACTGGAATGAGAATTTCTGAGCTTTCCTGGTGATCAATCGGTTCTTCATTCCAAAGCTACACTGAGAAAAGGTTGATATCTGAAGCCAATCCGGAGGCTTCTTGCCCAAGTGGGATTGATGGGATATCGCCTATCGCTACTCCTGTTGCCACTTGATGCCGAGCAGTGAACTGAACGCCTTTTCTCTTTCCGAAAATTCAGGATACTCGGCAAGTCAGAGCAAATCCGCGTTGAAAAAGTGAAAAAAATTGTCCTGGGAGGGCTAACGGTATTGATGGCCAGCGGTAGGTACGCATGCCTCAGCTTCAAGATCGACTTCTTTCAGGGATGGCTTGATTTGCTGCTATGGATTGGGCCCAGAAAAGCCTATCATGATGTGAATCTGAAACCGGGCTTGATCAATCCAACCATCTTCCAAAACCGGATGCAAAATCTGCATGCTGAATGCACAGTTTTGAATCTTTGCAGAAATCAAACAAATGTCACAGAGTCATGACACACACACATATATATATATATACACACCTATGCTGATGCTTTACAATCATTCATATAATACACCCATGGTTTACAAATACATTAATGACTTGCACTCGCACCCTGTAGAGCAAAAAGAAACAAGAACAAACCAGCGGAACCAGAGTGCACTAAACAAGAAAGCAAGCAGACCTCCACGGCTGGTACAGTAGTGGTGGATCTCTATGCGCAATACCAATACATTGCCATTCACTGTCCTTTGGACACTTCCTAAATCCCGCAAGCAAACAAAGACTGTGCACTCCTCTTGCCCCTTCTTCCACAACAGGGTTCGCATATTTTTTCTCCAAACATAACCTTTTACTCTTGGGGGTTGACCATCATCAAATCACGAATGGTGATGTTTCGGTTCAAAATTGTTCGAGCCAGGAATGTAAGGACCCCTCACATCGATGACACTGGCTGGCCACATACACCTGGAAAATCTCTGTCTCAGTTACCATGGTCGACATCGTCTCCGTTGCAAGTCGACGTCTTATTTACGCGAGCGATCGGCACACTCGAAGAAGTGATGCCTGACTGGGGAGACCCTAGAATTCACCACCTATGCCTGATCCAGAGAACTGTTTGACATTGGCAGCAGGAATGTCCATGTCAGAAATAAAAAAACAATACTTGATATACTTGACATATCTCGGCATTCTTGACAAATCATTCACTTCGAATTCTTAAAATCTCTTTTTTAGCGGCTCTGGTGTCAACGCCCCCCCACCAGGAGTCCGCTGGCAGTGAATTCGGCGCCAGCACCGGGGCCCCGGAAGACCAAGGGCGTCGTTTTGGGAAAGCGCTGAGACACCACCTGCACCTGGGGCCATGGGATGGCCATGGGATGCCATGGGATGGCCGGTGCCATAAGAAACCACTGGATGGCTCTGGTGTTCTGTTGATTTCTGTTGTGTCTTCATAGTGTCTGAAGTTTCAACTATACTAAGCCGTAACCTGAAAAAAACCGCTGTAGGGATACAATTGTTTTATCATGATTTATCATGATTTATCACTATTTTTCAGTGGGATTTGTCAGTTTTATCTTTTTGGGGGCTACTAGATATATATAGATTCATATCAACATATCTAAACATACATGTTTAAACCAAGTACTCTTAACAACGGGCAGGAGTTCCTATAGCTAATTCTCTTCCAAGCCACGGCATAATCTGCATCTTGCAACGCGAAGGGTGGTTGCTTCGCAGGGAAACTGTGGATCCCAACCGAGACCTTGCCCTGTTGAACATCCACACGTCCCACATAGTAGAGCAGTTCCTGAGATCTGGGATGATCTGAAATAACATGGGGTCATCTTTCCCGAAAGAATTCAAGGGTTAGCCCGGTTAGCCCTGCTGTCATTTCAGAAACTGCTATATACATCTAATTACATCTATATACCGATATACCACGTAACTTCGAAGGCTTGTGCAGAATGCTTTGCATCATGCCTGCTCTGTGCGGACCCAGGTTTGTCCTGCTTCTTTGAGCAAATTCAAATGGACAGTGCTGGGTCACAACAACATACGCTACAAACTCTCTGGCTCCTACCAAATGTTGCACTCGAAGATGATTGAACAAAACAAAACTGTTGAAAACACCCTCACCCTATAATTGTAAGCGCGTGTATTGTATTTGCATGTGTCAATCTCAGCCTTCTTTGAGGATAATGGAGTCGCACCTCTAAACCCAGCTTGGTGCCAAGTTTCTCCATCTTCTCTGGCCTTTCTGAACCTTTCCGCCATTGGGCCGTCAACGTTGTCCTTTAGTTGCTGGATGATATCATCACCACTTGTCCTTGGTGTTGGCATGTTTTGACAGCTGCCTCAGGAAAAGCATCTCAGCAAATTTGGCGTCAATGTGCTTTCAACATCTTTCAACCTTCAGGGATGTTGCTCTTTCTCTCTCTCTCTCTCTCTCCATCGCCATCTCAGGAGATGTTGCTAGCACACCCTATTATATAATTCATAAGCTTCTCAGCTCCTCTTCATAATCCTTAAGTATCTTCCTACCCCTCAAAAAATAGGCTTCTTTTCTCTGACAATCCTTACGATGTTTGGATCATGGGACCCTCTTGACCGACAAAAGGCCCAGTCATGGTCGAGACGCTCCAGTAAAGGTTCGATTTCGACATCCTTTAGCTCCGCGCGGAGCCCTAACTCCCGGGCCAAAATCAAGGACTTCCTCGGTGCAGATGTTTCAAAGGACCAAATGACATCTGCAACCATCTGCAACTGGCAATTCTTGTTGATTCTGTTGATTTAAATCTAGCCAATATACTGGAAAATTGTGCATGTCATTCCTGGGAACCAAACACACTGCTATACTTGTCATATGTGTTATTTTGCGTTTGCTATCTACTTGGGAATCTTTGTGACGAATTTCGGTATCGAAACCCCTAAATCCCAGCAGCTCCCTACTGCCTCTCCCTGCCAGGTGGCTGCGCGGTGTCCTGGCCCGAGAGATCTTCCTTGGTGGTGTAGAGTGATGGTTTAAAGACTTTAAAGAGATCTGTTTTGATGTTGCAGGTGTTCAGATGTCAAATGTGTTATGAAGATGACAATTCCAATGATTATAATTGCAGTCCCATGCAACCTGCAAGTGCACACGCGAAGTTAAAAGAAGTGGTTGCCAGCCCATGGTACATTCCCAAGAATCAGGCCTGCACTTAATCTGACATGAACTTTCATGAGCTGGACCTTCTCTCATTGAACTCGGACATGATTTTGACAGAGCTTTGGTATCACTAAAGCGACTTCAAGATGCATCAATTATAATGACGAGAATGATGAACCGCATTCGGAGACAACATCTCTCACAACAAACCGTCAATAAATATATAACTGATGGAGTCCCACTTTTGTCACAGGCAGTGATTCATCAAGCGCTGCTTCAAGGCTCTATGGGATTCGGGTTGGGGAGATCACGCTCTCTTGCATTCTGATATGCCTCGCCTGGGCGAAAAGGCATACCCCGAAATGGCAAGGTCCACTGAGAAAGTGACGAGGAAAGCGCTACTGATCCGTCCCCAGACAAACCCTGCTCGTGATAAGCTGCTGATGCAGCTTGATGCTGCTGACAATGGCGTGCATGCTTTCATAGGGTGGATTCCCAGCGTAGATGCTTTCTTCTCGGAACGCTGCCAGCACTTCATCTTCATATTATACTTACTGTACAATCTGTATATACAGTCATAGAGGTTCAGCACTCCTCCGATCATACAGGTCGGTGGAGATATTGTTCTGGGAAACCCACAGTGACTGGCGCATGGTGCTAGCACGCGTATATATATATATATATATATATATATATCTATCTGTGTGTGTGAATGGCGGACAAAATTACTTACTACTCGCAATGGACATGGCCAAAGTGGGTGGCCCCCTATCGGTTGTAAAGGTTTGTACTTCCATGCTATGTGTAAAAATAGGGTATCGGTAAGTGGGTGATCCCCTATCGGCGTCGGTTGTGAAGGTTTTAACACAAATTTGAACATCCCAAGTCCACTCCCTACTACTTTAGTTTTCCACTAATTTTGTCGGTTACTCATAATGAATATAATATATAATATAGAAAACACACATGCGTAACATAAGCACACCACACCCAAGAACTGCTGGTTGACCAGGTACTGAAAGGCATTTCAGGATGCGCATTCAACTGGTTGAAAACCAAACCTCGGATGCGGCAAACTTCTCCCAAGGCACCCAGCATCGCCCGGCGCTCCACTCCCCAGCTGACTGCAGGTGCAAACACGAGATCCATTTGCATTGTAGGCCAAGACAGCTAAATTACTAAATGGATCGAATCTAAATGGACTTTAAGAAATTAGCCCTATCTCTACTCTTATCTAGTGGAGCCCGACTGTTTGACCAAGAAACTCAAAGTTCCGGAGAGGACGCCTGTCAAGCTATCCTCAATTGGCTGGGCGCTGCTGTCCCGATGCTAGCCATGAAGCACCTGGCCTAGTTCCCACTATGAGGCTAGCTGTGGAAGGGCATTGAATCCGTGACAATCACATCAACCAGCTGAGACATACTGGGCACCCACCAAAATTCACAGAGCTCCAAGTCACATCACATGGGAGGATTCCAGTAGCAACCTTTTGTCTGTTGTAAAGTCCAAGCATCAATTTGATCGCCTGTCTGAAGCAAGTCCTGGGGCAGAAGTCCCAGTGGGGAGACATCTTTTAAGCCATCTCGGAGTCTCATCAGCACAACTCTACAAGGGTGGCTGCACACCATCTTTGTGCGAATGTATGTCTAATGAAATTCAAAAGTAAGTTTTAGTGTAAGTATGGTATGCCGAGGTATGCCTATAAAATTAAGGTATATAGGCGGTAGGCGGTACCGGTAACTGGTGGGAAGAAAATCATAAGGAATGCCAACGCAATTACATGTTTGGACCTAGACTCTCTCTCTCTCTCTCTGGAGTCTCTCTCATCTCCCTCATCTCTTTCAAACTTCCCCTAATGATCGAACAAACATGGCTCAAAGGATCTGGATGTTTGCCCCGTGCAAACACCACAAGTGTAAATGTGAGGATGTGGTCCGTCCCTGCCACTTCCAGTCCCCAAAGCCTGAAGCAAGGTAATGATGGGGATTTGGCCCCCTACAGCAGCATCATATCGGAACTGCGATCCACCAAATTTTCCATGTCCTGGGCAGAGAAGATTTTGAAGCTTTGCAGGACGTATCAGGACGTGCAAGTTTGGGGCAGTTCACACATGGTTTGATCCACGGGGTTGGGTCAAACGGATAATGATGCATGGCCGTCAAACTCGCTCACAGTTTCCTTTATATATGTATATATATATATCTGTATATATGATTATATATGTATATTGATCAAAGCATTGAAGGCAAATGCCGACTAATTATTTAATGGTTCTACCGAAGTTCCACAAGGCAAATCGTTTCAGCCATGACTTGAACTGTCAAAAATGTTTCTCTGGCCGTCGAAGAACAAGAGCTTTTGGCCGATTGAAGGGCAGTCGATGATTGCAAAATCCCAGGTGATTCCCGCTCAAAAAGTAATGAGACACTATCAGGTCCTATGAATACACGTGCTGGACGCAAGCCCGAGTGATGTCTCAAACAAAGGAAGAACATTGATATGATCTGTGCAAACCAGTGTTCAAGTACTAAATGCATTCTCCCTTATTTAGAAAGGATTCATCATTCAATTGGCAAAAAAATGGTCACGCTCACTGCGCTCACCTTGGACTTTGGCCAGTGGGAACTTTCTAGTGATAGCAGCTAAGGAGTGAGGCACGAAGTCAATCGAAGTCAGGATTTTATTTGTAAATAATTTTTGTAAATAGGCTTTGCTGAGGGAAAACGTCAAAATCGTCAAACTCTTCACTCTGCGTCCGCTTTCGAACGCCAAGCTTCCCACGGACTTGAGACAGTCTTCGTAGCGCTGGTACGGCCCAGTCAAAACCTGTCGGCTGGGCGTGATGATGTGAAAGCCACGCCTCAGTTGTAGCGATGGAAAGACGTGGGAATGGCAATGGGGATAAGTCGGATAAGCCTTTCTCCGAGAAAAGGAATGGATCTAGCGGTCTGCTCCAAGAAATGGTGGTCAATAGGTCAACTCACAACTGTGGCTATATAGGCTATACAGATACATAATAGTGTCGTATAGTGTGTATACATACATATAAAACTATATAACTATACATAACTATACTATACACATATACAGATACATATCAATTGAATTCAAGAGAAATGTTCAAACCTCATGCCAGAGTCTCTAGCATGACTCAGTAGCAAAGCTCAAGGCTTCAGACTTCAGATGGTCCGTGGAGCGGCCACGTGCAACGTCTTATGACCCACCATGTGTCTGCCCACATCCTGATGTCATCTGAAGTCCTGATCCAAACAAGTCACCGCAGCCACTCGGAGTATTGTGAGGCCACCATATCCTGGGGTCTGAAGGCCGTTACAGTACGCGGCGGATGCCATAGACTGCCCAACATTGAAGTCTTTAGATCGATCACTCTCAATCACTCTCATGGTCTCGTCATGATCGTCATGTTTTGTCCTCTTCATTGAGATATTAACAAGTTGTGTTTCCAGCTTCTGCTTTCCCTCAACAGATAGCCCTCATGAAATTCAGCATTGTTCAGGTCCAAGGCTCCGAGTCAGTGCAGTCGATGATCACCTTCCGCGGACGATTCCTTGGTGGCAGATCCCTGGTCCCTGCAGTACCGTAGGATGCTGAGAAATCGACATTGGATGATATTGGATGTAGTGAGGAGATCTTATTAAGTCTTATAGCTTATATAATATATATATCCCCCTGTGTAATGAAACCAGTGGGTTGGAGCCCATGTTTGTAGGTTACGATTTGTGGTACCTGAGGCTGAAAACTACAAAAGTGGTACCCAACCTCACAGCCTTTCCCCCTACAAAAGTGGGATCCAACCTCATAAGATTCAGGAAATGTTGGTCCTACAAAAATCAAATTCAGGGTCAAGATGGCTAACATGTTTTCATCTTAATCTCAATATCAGTTTTGCCTACCTTGGATCCCACTTTTATAGAGATGCTCTTGCAAAGCACTGGTTGGCAGTTTTTTCATGTTTTTTCCACCCACCCTTTCGACGCTTCTTCGCCCTCAAGCGGTACCCATGCACAGCTAGGCTATGCTCTTGGGACCAACAGCATCTCTTTCTATCCCATACTGAAGGCTCCATTGCTTGCCCACACAGAAAAGTCACAGTGGGACATCCTTGTGGACACGGCATTTTCTCCAAAATGGATACTCGTTTGAATTAGGGGGGAGGAGTTGGACCCCCCTCTGCGTAGTTACAACTCACTCGGGACCAGCCCTAGTGTCTACAAAAAGCAATCACCTGCAAAAACCTTGGGACTACAAAAAGCTAGTGCCAACTCTAGGCAGAACCGACCTAAATCAGCTCTACAAGAAGGTTGCTCAACCCACATGGTTAACTTAAAAGCACCATCAATCATCCAGCTAGATTTTTCCCTATCCTTTTTGTAGAGGATTCTGTGCTCTCAGGAGGTTGGGTCCCTTCGAACCCTGGGCATTTTGTAGAGAAAGAAGGCTTTAATGTATAAACCCTTACAAGTTGCGTATTGGCAGCGGGTTCACAATAATTACAAGGTACGCACTAGCACCATGTTCAATTACAGGCTAGGGTAGTGGCAGCAGGTTCAATTGCAGGTTACCTGAGAAGGGGGGACGAAAGCCAGCCCCGAGCTCGACATACATACATATACACATACAGACATATACATACATGCATGCGTGCATACTTACATACATACAGACATACATATTTTCATACATACATAGATACAAAGGAGTTATCTGGTTGGTGGCCATAGTCAACTGGCCCCATGGTCTGCAACATACACCTAGAATCCTTTCTTGGGCATTTTAGAAGCAAAAAAAAATACGACCGAGTTTTTCTACTCCGCCCAAAAACTCGGTCGTAATTCTTTGGGGCATTTGTTGGCCCTGAATTCGTGACAGCCAAGCTAGAAATCAACACTGGATGCGTCACACCACATATAATGTTTCATAGCTCTGGTTTACTAAGTCATCCAAATGGACTATCATCTATGTACTTGGCTTACACCCCCAGTTACCAATAACTATAACCACAAAGGCACAACTCTGCAAACAGTTGTATCGTGCCCTTTTTGTTTGTGGATTGATTAATATGTTGACTTTTCCTACCTTTTCTTGGCATTCCTTCATTTTCCTCCATTTCCCTCTGTTTTCAACGATTTTCCTTCATTTACCTTGGTTTTTTCCTCCCTTTTGCCTGCCGGAGTCAACGGACCTAGGGGGAATCGAAGCCTACCGTCACCTCTTTGCGTAGTGGTACATGCCCCCCAAAAAAGTTCAATTTACGCGCCCTCCACTGCACCTAATTTCGAGATTTTGGTGCCACACGCGACGTCCACCCCCCAGACCTCCTAATACTCACTTCGTTCGCCAAAACAACTTTGCCTAGCCTATCGGCTGGCTTTCGTAATATATTGGCAACGGGGTCAAAATAAAAATTACAGGTTACGCGCTGGCAGCGTGTTCACCCACTACAAAGTGCTGGCACCAAGCTGATCCTCTACAAAAAAGGCCCATGGTTGCTTTCTCCCAATCTTCACCCCTGGGGGAAGCCTTCCTGAACCACTGCCCCACATTACAAACCTCGAACCCAAGGATTTCATCTTGCACATCCTTTACTTTCAGTGAATGTCATTGTCCAAGGTTTGCAAAAAGAGCCGCGGCGTCGCAGGTTCCTTTTGCAAAAACCCTTGGCACAAGTGCTTTGTTTTTCTACAAAACGACCCTACCTGGCGGTTTGTAGCGTAGCCCAAGCCCTCCCCTTTCTGTAGGTGTTTTCCTATCCCCGATCAAAAAGCTACATGCAAACACTCTATAAAATGACCCCTCTATACAATGAGTTCCCAGGTCTTCAGCACTCTGACATGGCTGTTTAAGCCTCAAAATGGAGTCCTCTACAAAAAGCTGATTGCATTTTTTACATGACCGAAAGACTGCTCAAAAATGACTTCTCTACAAAAAGCTAGTGCACCCAAGCCCCCTCAAAACGTTGAGGAAATCTAAACGGGGATCAAAATGGAGATTGTTGAGCAAGCACAAAATGGCTGCCAAATGCTGGCGCGGTTTCCTCCCTACAAAAATCGATCATGGAAGATTCATGACCTCATGTACCCAAAAATAGTTTTACTACAAAAGTACGCTGGGATTTTAACATGTCCCAACATGTCTTAGCAACATGTCCCTACAAAAGTCAATTGATGCTATCTTCTAGTATGTAAAATGGTCTATCTACAAAAGTGAGGGATCTGAGGTACATTTTCCATACAAAATCCAGCTCCCACAGCATTTTGTATAGGCCTCAAGGCAAGCATGTTTGTAGTGGAAATTGGCACGGGGATATATATATATATAATTTACATTAATTTACATATTTGTCAAAATTGTCAATATTCTCAACCTCTGCCTGAAATGCAGTTAATCCAACCCACTGGCCACGGTAGCAGCCCAAAACCCCATTGCTTTGGTGGACAACCAGCTCTTCAAAGCCGGGCTCGCTGAAATCAATGAACGTCCCAAGGTTGGAGGGTTTCGCTTCGACATCTTTGGCCAAAATTTCATCCACCTGCCAGTGTCATCCGCTTGGTATCTGGACGCATCTGGTAGATTGGTGAAGTTTGCTCAGTCGTTCAGAAACGGATTGTGGCGTATGCTGCCATAAGCTTGAAATCAAGCGAATCTTAAGAAACAAATGGAGTGAAGAGGATCCAGAACTGATCCAAAACACGCTCGACAAGGCCAGGGCGAGCCATCCATAACAAATACCAAATGGATTCAAAAGTGTGTCATTGATGTCATTGCCACTGTCTATACTGTCTATACTCACTGGAAAAGCGCGGAAAAACAACTGCCAAAGCCAGTGAAAGCCAGTGGGATAACATGGGATAACCTTGGAGCCCTTCGTCAAAGCTCACCTTCTTCCCCTCCTTTTCCCAGGACGCGGCAATTCGTCCCAGGTCCAAGGTGGCGCCATCGATGTGTTTTTCCAGCTCCGCCAGTGGCAAACCCCGAGGTGCCACCAGCATCTGGGAAACGTCGCTCCTCAGCCGGGCAGAGCATGGCTGGAGCCACCTTCACTGCCACCTTCACTGCCACCTTCACTGCCACCCCACAACAATGCTAAGGTATGCTAAGGTACAGCGCTCGAAGGTCAATGCTCAAATACTCCACCTCCCGCATGGACGGCAACGTGGAGTTCCGTCCTGGCCGGACACAACAACAAAATCTTCAGAAACGACTGGCATTGGCTGGCTATATGGAGCGAGATGGCGGACATGTCAAAGGATTTAAATTAATCAATGCACAAAAATGGTGTCTTGATGTTTCATGCATTTTCACATTATGACAGCGTGCTGTAAACTTGACCACGCTCACACCAAGGCATCCTGTTTTACTGCAACTTGCAGCGCCATGGTCTGCCGTCCTTGATTGGCCTCCCATGCCGCCAACTTCTGCAAGAAAGCACTACCAACCTTCCCACTTCCGAGCCTCGAATGAGGCATGCGCTGGGCAACGAGTGATGTCGAGTGGGTACTGCATGTAATTTAACGAAATCAAACTCTCAGGTGTATCTTTCATTGTCTTTCATGCCTCCATTCTGTTGCCCGGTGACATTCTGTTGATCGCCGCCAAGCATCAAACTCACTGAGACGCTGGTCTCTTTCAACAGAAAGGCATCGTGTGTCGCCTCTCAGGATGGCAGTCATACCCAAACTTGATGAGGCATGAATCGATGCCCAAAAGTGTGTGGCACTTGCAGCCCCCTCTGCCATCCTCTGCCACTTGTGAAGTACCTGTTTGAATTCTGATTGCTTTTTTATGTTTTTTCTGTCGTTTGGGAGGCTTTGGACTTTCAGATCCTTGGTGCCTTGGGCATAGGTTACTAGGTTGACTTCTCCCTTTCCATTAGGCCCGTGCGCACGGCCTTCAATGCCAATGGCAGCTCATCTCGGCTCACCACTGCTGAGATATTCCGCTCGGAAGATCCCTGAGCAATGGCAACCTCAGCTGGCAGCAATTGAATCCCCGATTTGGTTTAAGGGCAAAGTTGACCAGAATTGGCCAGAAACCCATGGATCCTAGGGGCAAAAAACCCATAAGTTTTCTGTGAATGGTCCCATCATGTCCCATCAATCAGTTCGGAATCCACCGTAATCCACGGAATGAATTATGGATTTGAATTTGAAGAAAATTGATTATATTTATATAAATGCTATTAGCGGTGAGCAAAAACATCATAAGACTCGGCTCACAATTGCGCAAATAAGGAACAGGTCTTGAGGCATATGAGAGCATATCAGCGTGCACGGATGTAGGAATGTGTCTCCGTGTTCACTGATGCCCCGTGTGCTTCCCCAGCTAAAGAAAGATAAACATTTCCCGAAAATGAAAGTCTGTGGGCACTTCCTGCCCAAACATGGAAATCTTTTAGCTTGGAATACCGAATATATCACTTGTTCTCAGTTCTCTCTGGGAAATGGGCCAAAGTCGACATGCCGAACATCATTAGCCACGCATAGCCACGCGCAGAAACACATCCTGTCTCCTGGATAATTGCCCAAGCATAGCCCAGCATTGCTGAAGAACAGCCTGGATTCAGTCAGGCGGCGATGTTCACTTTCGATTGCCCTAGAGCATTGAAGAAGCGCCCTGAAATGCCAGCATAGTTTTTCATGCCCTCTCCAATCACTGCCAGAATGCTAAGATCCTGGAGGACACAGGAAACAGCCCCAATCTCCAGAAGGCAAATTAGATTTGACAGCTGTATTTAGTATTCACTTATACACTCAATACTTGGACATCTTAGGCAAAACCAAACAACTAATTTCAGATCTGAACGGTTTTATGGAGCAGAAAAGGTATTGATACAATATGTCAAAACATGTCAAAACGGCTATTTCTACGGCAACATTGAAACAAGCAAAGGGGGGAGCGATCTCGTTTTGAATCCATCTTCGACTTGTTCAACATCTCTTGAACTGATTTGAATGTGTAACGCTACGCTGAGCGTGAGTTTGAACGGGTTTGACACTTATGGAGAGGATTTTCATGGCGCCCTTAAACCTGCCTTGAACATATATATGAAAATATAATATATAGACTTAATGACTCACTTTTGCCACCCCGGAATAAATTGCTAGGCTGTAAGCTTAGAGGGTGTGACAGTGTGCACAATTTCCGTGTTCACATAGGGCTCCGCAAATTCTTGAGCACATTCAAGCGACCATAGTTCCCAGGCATCTATAATTACAAGCGGCTGAATTATCTAAAGCATCTATAGCAGGCTTGGGCACAGAGTTCTCTGATGTTCTCTGGAACTCAGCATGCTTCTAGAGGGGAGGGAAAACAATGAAACATTCAAATTTTAACATCATTTAAAAGCGACGTACATGTATGAGTCTGTATGAGGTTTATATTGATGACTTCCACTATTCCTGTCGCAAGAGCTTCTCTTGTCCAGGCTGTCCTCTCTCAGCGCTGCCCTGGTCTCAGTATTCCTGGCAGCTTTGGTCGCACAACTCACTCTGCATCCGTGTTACCTCTGTTCATTCTTCTGCCCCTGACTGATAAGAACTGAACATGGAAGGACCGCATGAGAGAGTCTCCACTTTATATAAAGGCGTCAACCCCCAAGCCACTTTCGCACCTGGCGATTTCCAGCTGGAAAGCATCTTCCACCGCATTCAGGGCCAACTGGCCATCAGTGTTGGACACTGCCACCTGGGGAAAGACATGAAGCCAAAAATGGCACTCGAAACGCGGCATTCCAGGGTATCTCAAATTGTCAAAGCTGGTGGAATTTGACCAACTCAGAAGAAGAATTTCCATGAATTTCCAAGCCACTCAGGGAATCTTGGTTACGCTTGGTGCTTCTTGGGTTCCCGGCAGAAATGGAATGCTCCGATGAGCCTTGCGAGGTCAGGATCACCTGAACAGTTGCGGAGGACGGATGACGACATGACTGGGATATGACTGGATCGCAACCACCACATCCGACATACATACATCAGATACGTCCAAAAGCATCAAAATACCACATCATACAGTCATCATACAGTCATACCACCCTCAAAACTGCAGCCAGGTGACATTCACGCCAACTTTTGCCAAAGAAGCCATCAAGCGTTCGGCAACACCATGCGTTCCAAGGAACGATGCGCCGGCGATGGTGAGAAGTGAGACCTCGCCCATTGGGGACGAGGTGTCAGCTGTAACTTCTAACGAAATCCACCAGCCGGTCACCCAGCCGCACCTGCAATCCAACAAAACATGGGCTATAAAATCGGGATATTGTCTGGCTCAAACGCTGGGGGGGAAGGTCAGGAAATTGGTGAAATCCACTATATCAATGGACATATTCATATCAATATGTTCTTTGGCAATTTTGGGGTTCCTCTGCCATTCACCATACCCCGTACCCCATATTTCAGGCGAAGGATTTTTTCTGCTCACCTTCTCGATGGACGTGATGGCTTTCACCTGCAGCTTGGAAATCTATCACAGCTGTTTCACGAGCTTGATGTTCCCGGCTATTCTGTTGCCAGGCATACATGTGTACTGCCTATATAATATATATATATGTGTGTGTAACTATAATATATATATACATATATTTACAATAACATGACAAATATTATACAATGCTTATAATGGCGTATGCACATGCAGAAATATACAAATGTGAAGGAGTTACGGTATGTAAATTCCAAGATACGGTATTTCAAGATATTCCAAGTGTATCCAAGTGCTTTGTGTGTGTGTGCGGCAGGCTTTTGAGAATTGCATTTCTGTGGGAACATCCAATTTTTATCTTTTTGTGGGAGGAGCATTGGCTTTCCAATTCAAGAACGTCAAGAGACCAGCTGACACCCAAAAACACTTTATCGATGATATGATGATAAAACAAATTCACAAACTTAAAACGTGAAAAAAAAACCGAATGCAATTCAAACAATATCCAAACAAGTAATCAGAATCTTTGTTATGATATCTTATGATATGCCTTTCTTCGGCTCAGGTACTGGCATGTTCTCATCGACTTCATCATCTTGATCCTCCCACCGAAGATAGGCATCACCACGGCCATAGACACGAGTCCCAGGATGAGCAGGGTCAAAAACGTTCCTGACGTGGGCGAACCACGATGGAAAGCGCCCGTGGCTTTTCAGCTGCTTCGGAAAGAGCTGTCGCAACGGCTCGAAACAATGGAGCTTATTTAACGTAATTATAAAATTTATATGATATTTATTCATGATATTTATGTAGATTTATGTAGATTTCTTGGAATATAATGGAAAAAATCGTCGAAAATCACCAGCTTTATATCCACCCAACAATTCACCCCTTCTTTCGCCTCCGGTGGAGCCACCAGAGCCAAGGCACTTCACCAGCACTGGGATGCGTTCTTCGATGCAGGGGACCATGGCTGACGGATGCAGGACCTGACCTCCAAAGTACGCCAGCTCCATGGCTTCATCGAACGTCCTGACGGTAAAAATAGTGACGAAATGTAGGTGACGAAAAGGGCAGAACGGTGCTGCATCTTCCATCCGTCTTCCTGTAAAAAGGACACCTATATGTAATATTATGTAATGATTCATGATTGTACTTAAGCCTTCAAAGTTCTTCAACTCATTATGACTGTATATAATTCCCTTTCTGAAAGCATCCGAGTTGGCACATGATATGAATTCATATATGAATTCCCCATCACTTCACACCTTGGTCCATCAATCCGCGATTTATGCAATGATTCCCATACTTTAGAATGACTTCTCAAGGTTTTCCACGCTTAAAAAGTTATTCGATTGCAGCTTCTCACGTAGCTTCCCGCAGGCTTTGACGGAATCAATGGCATCAATTAATCAGGTTTCTCCAAAAATCAAGTGCCCTAAAATCCAGTAGTTGATCATGTACCCTCTGGTAAACATACAAAAAGCTATTGAACATGGCCATAGAAATAGTGGATTTTCCCAATAAAAATGGGTGGATCTTTCCATAGTTATGTGGCTGTTTACCAGAGGGTAATTTTCTCATATTGTTCTCTTAAAAAATTGCTATTTTTACGACATGTATAGATCCCATATGATCCCAAAAACGGTTGGCGTGCCCGCAGCCAAGGCACATGCTGTTGACGGGGAAGGCCTCGGGGACCTGTCGGGGATCCGCGGTGTATACGCCACTGACGTTTTTCCAGAAGGTCACCTGGAGCGACAGAAATCCTGGGGTCCTGGGGCCCTGGGGTTGCTATTCAGTTCATCACCATTTTTAATGGGTAAATCCACTATTTCTATGGCCATGTTCAATAGCTATGTTAAATTACCAGAGGGTATTTCAAACTGAAATGAATTTCAAAAACCTTCAAAAACCAAAAACATCCTTAAAAACTATATCAAAATTCGAGTCAATTCCTTTTTAAAATCTAATTATATATATATTGCCAAAAAATGGTTTTCGAAGGTTACCCTCATGTTATAGAAAACTAAAAACCTCAACAAAACTAAACACCTAAATTTTACCAAAAATTGGAAAACATTTAAAAACCATTAAAAACCTTAATTACAAAAAAACACACACACAAAAAAAAAGATCTTAAAGGACGGAACCTAATAAAAAACACCCTGGTGTTGACTAGCTCTTTTATTAGGTGGTGAAACCCTCAAATGGAACTTTCATTGTTCAATTGTTTTCTAAAGGGGATGAATTAAAAATCAAATTGGCCAACTTCAAATTTCCTAAAATTGAAAACGAACTTATATTTGGGGTACGTTTAGTAATACGTGGAAGGGATTAGTTGACTTGCAGTTCTAAAATGTACGAGTAAGATAATACTGTGGTTTCCTAGGGAACTGCAACCACTCTCAAGTACATAACGTGTTTCACCGCCAATCTGGGTAATTAATTAATTACAATAATTCCCACACCTGACTTAGGGCCTTAGGGCCCATTTTCCAGGGCTTCATTTCCAGCCCGGTCTGGCTTCAGGCCAGCCACGTTAGAGGCATCCAGGATCTTGGCAAAGATCGTGGCGGAGTAGTCGGAGCCACTGCGTTTCAAGGTGGTGGGCCTTCCAGCCAATGTGCTGCACACCTGGGCATAGGAGGGTGAACTGTTGATGGTGACAGGTGGCCCCCACAAATTGTGAGCAAGTGGAGAATCTTGATGAAATCTATGTCCTGTTTCTCTTCTTAAATTTCGCATCTTTTACATTGTTTACATTCTGGTCTTAAAAGTGTTTGATCTGTTACATGTTTGAAAAAATCTGCCAAAGATTGTAGGTTTCAATGGATTGGTTTAAGGGAAAATTTACAGGAAACCATGGATTTTAATTGTTTTTACCATTAAATATGGGGTTTTCCTGTAAATTTTCCCATCATCCAATCCATTGTAGGTTGACCATGGATCAGCTGAGCAGCGAAGCCAGTAATGATGAGAAATGGCGACTCCTCTGAGTCGCCAAGATGATTTCCCCACCAACGCCTCGAGAACTAAACAGCATACCCTCTGGTAAATTAACAGTTTGCTATTGAAAATGGTCATAGAAATAGTGGATTTTCCCATTAAAAATGGTGATGTTCTATAGCTATGTTAAATTACCAGAGGGTAAACAGCATAAACAGCACAAAGAGTCAAAAAATGTCAAAAAGCAAACTCGCCACAAATCACCACGGTAGGTACAGCAGCACAGGTGATTGTCTGATTTCTACAGCATACAGCGATCGATCCCAGTGCGTCTCGAGGTGCTCTAATCTCTCCTTTGTCTCATCCCAGAAAGGTTCGATGGTATCCTTAGAGACACCGAGCCGCACCGACAGCGTGCAAGGATGGCTGGATGGCTTACAAAAGGGTGGTCACAGGTGGTCACTCAACTTCAGAAACGTGTTCGTATGTGTTCATCATTTTTCGTGGTTCTTTGTGCTTGTGATGTTTGCGATGTTTGTGATGATGAGGGTGGCTCCCCTTGTTTGGGGTTTGCCCTTCGGAACAGGTCAAGCTTCCATCGCTGTACCTTTCTCACCCAGTCCCGACAGCGGCCCCTCTGGCACGATGAGCACGTCGCGGGCATCGATCCATTCACTCAGCTTCCTGAAACCAGCAGGGCTTTGTGAAACGCTGGCGCAAGCCCCGGTCAAGGTTCAGGATGGTTCAGGAGTCATGATCAGTAGGGAGTTTCCCATGGATTTGCACGAGTATGTCAGGGTGAGGAGTGCCATGCCAAATGCTCTTGATAGCTGGAATCTGGAAAGAACATGAAAGAACCATGTTGCAGGGAAGCACTTAAACTTCAGGAAAGTGTGGCCGTGTCTGAAGGAAAATGAACAAGAGTCGCTGAATGTTCTCATGTCTCATGTCCGTCATGTCTTCATGCACTGTCTTTCTACTGTAGATGATGCACATCACACCCAGGCCCAGATCATGGGCATAGTAGGCCTCCAGAAACAACCCTTGGTCCCGCCACGTCGGTGCCGGGCTGCCCAGTTGTCTTGAGATAAGCCGACAAAGTTTGTGCCGACCAAACTTCTCCAAGCCCGGCCACGAATTCCAACATCTGTGGTGGAACGCCGCGCATCTTGGAGGCAGCCAGCAACCTTGGTGCTGTTGGCACAGCTGGTGATGCACCACCACTGGATATTGTGTTTCCAGAGTCGACTTCTCCAACTCGCCAGGGATTGTGCAGCCGCTATAGCCCACAGGAGTGTGTGCTATACAGAATATGGGGCACTATTTCAACTAGCCCTGTGTCTTGCTTTGATATGGCTCATACCTGTACCAACCAAATCAGGTCTCAAGACGTGTAATATGTGTAATCTATGCTTGCAGATTGGTCATATGTCTTAGATGTCTTAGTCATTGAAGGTATGAGGGCACCATGAGGGCACCATGAAGGTCCCTCCGCCAGTCAATTCGGCCATAATTCTTGGTGGCTCAGCGCAGCAAAGGCACATGGCCTTCACGGCATCCTGATCTTGGTCGATGTTTTTGAGGACCGGATCCTTGGCACATCTTGGCACATCTTGGCACATCTTGGCACATCTTGGAACCGAATCTGAAGGGGACATAAGGGGACCACCTGCTGGATGCCACCCATTTCAAGGTGATCCAGTGGAGTGTTCCACGCTGAAACAGATGGGCATGAGCCAAAGAACACAGAAAAGTATGAACATATATGAACATCGCACTCAAAGGTGCAATGCGTCAAACGTACTCCGAATTTCTAGCAACCAAATCCATCACACAATGCAGTCCATCCAGGATTTTCTGGTATTTTTATCATCTTTCAATATCTTTTATTTCAACATCTTTCAACTGACAGGATGAATTCCGAGTTTCAGTCAGCTCGGGTCTATCGGGAACCAGTTCCATCAGGATGGCCTTTTGCCTGTCAGAAGCTGCTTTCCTGGCATCCGGAAGCGGCATGTTCACTTCTTTTGGTCATGTCAGCGAATCCTCTCTAACCAGGCACAACGAGGGAACATAAACTCAATGGAACTGGGCCTCTGCGTTACCCCCGTGGCAATAGCCACAGCCAAGCCACAGTTTTGCCAGGGATTCGTCCACGCTGGTCAAGGCAGTATCTATGATGGAAACCAAGGCATCAGTCATGCCTGTGGGCGGCAGCCAACTAACAGATGCCAAACCAGAAACATCGAACCCCGAGCCATAGAATTACGGTGAGGGTGGAATATCTGGTAGCTTACCTAATTCCATTGAAAAGAACCTGCAGCCGCCATTGCCATGACATCATTTCGGACTCTTCACCACTGGGACATACTGGGACTCCAGAATTCAGTAAATTCAGTACCCCCAAGGCTTCTCTGGGGAACGCGTTTCTCAAGTGAATCCACAAGGCAGCAAATGTCTGACATTGAAAAGAGGCAGCAAATGTCTCCGAATCGATTGCCATCCTCCCATTCGACCCTTGCAGATCCGAGGTACCGCCAGCGGCAGAAACAATGGCAGCAGTGGGGGTGGTCCTGGTTCTATGATGGCCATGTGAAGGGAACTGCGCAACCCAAGACTGAATAAAAGATATGTATGGAATTGTATGGATATGTTGAAAATGATAAAGCCATGTATACCTGCTTCAAAATCCACAAGTTCTGCAGAGCTATCCGCTCGAATCTACTCGGCCAAACCCCAGCCAGTCCATCAAACAGTCAGATCGCTGTTGTTTCAAAGAGACACCAAAACCCTGGGAGCCCGTTTTCTCATGTCCTCCCCTTTTTGATCTTTTTGAAAACCACACTGAAAACCACCGGACCACTCAAAACACTCAAAACACTCAAAAGATCCATTTCGTTCGGAGTCTCCGGGGACAAGAGCAAAAGACAATCTACCAATGGCATCCAAGGTGCTTGCTGGAGTCAGTACCTGAAAATGATTGAACAGTGCAAATACTGAAAAGACGTGTAGGCGAAGAAGGCGCTTGGATGCTTGTCTTCTGAATGCTGACAAATCGGTAAGAAAGGCCGTGACCAATTAATTACAAAAGCATGTGCTGTTGCAGTCATGATGTTGGTTCTATCTCGAATCGAGCTCAAGCAAATGCATCAGTGCCGTGCGCCAAAGAATTGGCAAAGTTGTCGTGGAAAGGCATAGGGAAAGTCTCAAAATGTCTACTAAGTCAATCTCCACGCTGCCTTTAGACTCAGATAATAGCAAGTCCCCGCAAATCTTGTAGAGCTTTGCATCGTTCAGTGAGGCTCCGCCAAATTTGTGCACGCCCCATTTCCTTTTGCTGAGGCGGCAAAGGCCAAATGGTGTGTCAGTCTTTACCCTCTACGAGTAGGAATGGGGTTACATTGCCAGTGCATCTTCAAAGGGTTTCGATCGACTTGCTTTAAAAGTTTGGGTTGTTATGCTGGCTCGCGTCTGTGGGTCCCTTGCTGGAATGGAGGGATGCAATGTATGGGGGAGTCCGTTAAGGTTCGTTCAGGTTACCTGGTCTGGGTTGCCATGCAAAAACCGTCCAGAATCCTGCAAAAACATTCAAAGACAAGAATCAGGTCGTAGCGCTTCCAAGACTGCGTTGACCTCAGGGTTGTCGCATGTCCAGCCCCAAAGAAGGAGCAAAATGGTCATTCATAAATTTGAACATGCTTCATGGTTTCCCTGATTTCCCCTCCAGTGGCTATTTTCATGTCATCAGGGGCAAAGCACGCATCAAAATACCGTTGTGATTTGGGGGGCGCTAGATATCATTTCATGGCAAGAAATACATCTGAAAGATTCCAAGAGTGGAATGGAATGCAGAGAAAATGATATGAGCACGTCAGAGTCATATCCGGTTCTCAATCCCTGCTGGCACAGCCATGGAGCTGAGTCTTCGTCTCCGGCGGCAACGTTGCCACCGCCCGCACCTGTAGTGTGCCACGACGCAAGTTCCGCCGCGAACTTCCCTTGGACCCACATGCCACGCAGGCACCCGCGGCACCAGCCAAGCCCCCTGTCAGGGCAGCCTCAACATAGACTGGGTAGATGGATGGCAGAATGTGTTCCAAACCGGCTATTTGGAAGTTGAGAAGTTAGGAAGAAATCTCCACACTCATTTAATTAGTTAGCTTTGCTGTATCCTTCCAATGGTTGTGATAGTGTCCACAGGATTGCCCAGGTACATGAGCCATAATACATCTTTGTGATCTTGTGCGCATACGTGATGTATGGGTCATTGAAATACACCACCGGAAACTCCGGCAACCCTCCACATGAACCCAGCGGGTGTGAAGCCCCAGCCACTCCGTGCGCAGACTTCGCCGACTTCGTTCGTCGCAGAAGCTGAGAGCTGGATGCCGCCTGTCCGCTCTGCGCGCCGGGTGCGCGCCACGCGCGGGGCGCGGTCACAGGAGCGATGGAGGCCATGGCGCTTTGAGCCAAAGGCTGAGATTGGTATCAAAGGGGGTGGTCTCAAAATAGGAGATACCTGAGATACCACAATACTGCCATTATCTGCCATTGTAAATAGGGTGATGTCAAAAATACTGGATGTCACCAGTAATGGAATAGTCATGTCAATGAATGCCAATAGATGTGGCATCCCAAGAGGTGCCAATCCCCCAGCCCTCCCTAAGATGCATTAAACAATGTAAACTACTTTGTCTTCTAGTCGTGTGATGATATTTCATCGGATGGTATAGAGTATAGAGAATCGGGTTGGGGGGTGCTTGAGTTCAGCTATGATGATTTGAACTTAGGCGGATAGCGACTTGTTCCCTGGGGTTGCGTTTTGCCCCAAAGATCGCCATATCTGAGAAAAAAATGGAACATCCTCAGATATGATATGGCCATCATTTCCTCAGATATGGCCGAAAAAATGGAATATCGCCACAATCCTCACAATCCATCATTCTTTTCGGGATTTCCAGGGCCATCTGATCCGTCTGTGTGGGCGGTCCAAGGCCTGGAACAGAAGGCAAATCCTCAAACGGCATGTCACCCGGCTTGTCTTTGAAGTCGCTGAACACATAACATGAAAACATAGGAACACATGTAAAAACATGAATTTGGAGTTTCTCTCTGTGCCCAGATCCACCGTGAATTGAAGTTTGGATTCTTGATGATTCTTGGGGTTCTTCACCGTCTTCACCTACCCAAGTCGAAGTGCAAAGCATCCATGAGTCCATGCCAAGGCTCCAGAGCACAGGATTTGTCCAGACTGCAGTGTCCTTGGCCTGGGCAGGAGACATCAGGAGACATCAGGAGACATTGTGCCCAATATATCCCAATATCATCACCACATGTTTCCAACCACCTGGGCCAAGTCATGGATGAATCATATGAATTCATATGAATCTTTAGACTTGGCAAGGACACATGGAGACATTAGGCAGACTCACAAAGGAGGTTGTTCAATGCTTTAAGATCTTTAAAACCCCTTGGCCCTTGGCCTTGGATGGCAATCTGCAGCGTGTTCCCACTTAGAAACCCGAAGAGCCAAATTGCACTGGCGTGAGTGTATCATATATGTGGTATGGACCCTTCCCAACATTATACAAAAATAGATTACCAGCTTACTACTTGGAGGGAGCAACGACATGGAACACTCAAGCCAACGGTCGTTTCTTCCTCTTCGGGTTTCTACGAAAATATGATAAACTCTGTGCAATGACCATCCACCTTTGTGATCCATTCCGCACCTTGTTCTGCTCAATATCATTGGTGGTGACCTGGGGCCATGTGACAGGCTGTTTTTCCAGGCTGTGACAGGCCGTCAAAACCTCGGCCATCACAATTCACCCATTAAAACACATCTCCCGGGATCCCACCTTTGGCACAGGTGGTATATCATCAAGGAATCCTTGGCGTTGCTTGAAGGCTGCGTTTCTAGTTTCTACAGGCACGGCCAAAGAAAAAGGATGAAAAATGTGTCTGCCTTCCATTGGTGCAGTATGGTGCAGTCTTATCTTAGTGTGGAATGCTGGAGACCTTTTGGGCACCAGTATGGAGCCCCCCATTGGAACAACCGTTTCACTTTTCACACTGCAGCAATCTACTTGGATCATGAGACAATAATTTCATCACTGGCCATCTCAAGGCTTTCTCCCCCAACCCATGTGTTCAAACGAAATTGACTGCACTAACAAATGCTAATGGAACAACCCCGCTTCAATTTCAAGCGTTTCAAGTTCCAAGGGCAGTCCCTGAATACTGAAGGCCAACACCCTCGCACCATTTTGATTCCATGGCTACTCAACGAATCTAAGACATTGGAGCCCTCAGTGGCAAACCCCTCACTTGTGCACACGCACAAACACTTTCCACTCACTTGCGCACACATACTTTGCCCTCTCCCCAACAAAGCAATGGGCAACATGCTAAATCATTATTTAAATCTTCCCCCCCTCTCCCCAACAAAGCAATGGGCTACATGCTAAGTCATGGTAAAAATATTCCCCGGCTCTGCCCTAACAAGCAATGGGCAACATGCTAAGTAATTCTTTAAATCTTCCCCCCTTCTGCCCTACAAAGCAGTGGGCAACATGCGAAATCATTATTTAAATCTTCCCGCCCTCTGCCCTACAAAGCAATGGGCTACATGCTAAGTCATTATTTAAATCTTCCCCCCTCTGCCCTACAAAGCAGTGGGCAACATGCTAAGTCAGTATTTAAATCTTCCCCCCCTCTGCCCTACAAAGTAATGATCAGCATGCTAAGTCATTATTTAAATCTTCCCCCCTCTGCCCGACAAAGCAATGGGCAACATGCTAAGTCATATTAAGTCATTATTTAAATATTCCCCGCCTTTGCCCTACAAAGATCCTACAAAGCAATGGGTAACATGCTAAGTCATTATTTAAATCGTCCCCCCCTTTGCCCTACAAAGCAATGGGCAACATGCTAAGTCATATTAAGTCAATTATTTAAATCTTACCCCCCCTTTGCCCTACAAAGCAATGGGCAACATGCGAAATCATTATATATTTAAATCTTCCCCCCTCTGCCCTACAAAGCAATGGGCAACATGCTAAGTCATATTAAGTCAATTATTTAAATCTTACCCCCCTTTGCCCTACAAAGCAATGGGCAACATGCTAAGTCATTATCTAAATCTTACCCCCCTTTGCCCTACAAAGCAATGGGCAACATGCGAAATCATTATTTAAATCTTCCCCCCCTCTGCCCTACAAAGCAATGGGCAACATGCTAAGTCATTTTAAGTCATTATTTAAATCTTCCCCCCCTCTGCCCTACAAAGCAATGGGCAACATGCTAAATCATATTAAGTCATTATTTAAATCTTCCCCCCCTCTGCCCTACAAAGCAGTGGGCAACATGCTAAGTCAGTATTTAAATCTTACCCCCTCTGCCCGACAAAGCAATGATCAGCATGCTAAGTCATTACTTAAATCTTCCTCCCTCTGCCCGACAAAGCAATGATCAGCATGCTAAGTCATAACTTAAATCTTCCACCCCTCTGCCCTACAAAGCAATGCGAGTGGTCGTCCAGCCACATGGCTGTCGGAAAAACCGTGCAAGGCACGTCTAGCAATCGATGGCCGCAAAATCCGGTCAAAATTATGGCGTCATTATCATTTCTCTCATTGGCATCACAGATTCTCCTAGCGCCATGCGCTGCCGAGAAGTGAATCTAAGGGGATCTAAGGGGCCTGCTATCATGAGCTTTTCAGGCGCCAGTTGTCGAGTTTATTTACAGTGTTGCTTGAATTGTCTTTAAGCCTTCAACAACACCAGTCACAATTATATACAATTACATGCAATGATGGGTTGCGTCTGGTTGAAAAATGATCTTTTTGTGCAGAACATTTCCCCTACGCTCTCTGGCAAATTTGTTTGGTCGCTATTCTGGCATGAAATCTCCCATTTCCAGCTGGGTTCAGCGAAGCAGTCGCAGGCCCAATATGGTTCAACTGATCCTAGTATTGATCCCTTTGATGGCTCCCTGGTTTCCACCCACAGCCGTCCCAACCTTGAGCAACTGCAACATTTCTTCACAGCCCTGCTTTACAGCTTCGAAAGTTTCCGGCTTGTTGGTGTCACCACGAGTCATGTACCCTCGGCAGGGGCCCCGTTCAAGGTGGAACGGGCCATGTTCCAACCGACCAGAATAAGATGCAGGAGCAGCTTGGAAGCTGCAGGAACTCCAATGACTCAATGACACGCCAAGGTGTATGACTTGCTCATATTTAGACCTGTCTTCACTAAGCCGCGCGAGCAACAAGAATGTGGAATAATGTGGATGCATAAGTTGAAGCATTGAGCAAGACTTGAACCAAATTCAAACATAAAAATCACCCCATAGCTATCCAACTCTACCAATATCCTGCATTGCTGTATTACATAAAAATGACCGCTCAAGTGACATCAAGTGACCATGATTCTGCTCGGAGGACTTCCAGGTCACTTTACCAGGGAGTGCCGCTAGGCCTCGGGTGCTTGAGGATTGGCTACAGTTATTCCATCCCAGGATCCTTTAGTTATGCTATCTGAAAACTGAGTCGAAAGTTGCAGTCACAGGTATTGAATTATTGGAAGGGATCCAGAGGCCACTAATTACCAGCTTCATTCAAAATATTCGATAAACATATTCTGGTTAGTGGTTTCAACCCCTCTGAAAAATATTAGTCAATTGGGATCATGATTCCCAATATATGTCATGATTCCCAATATATGGAAAAATCAAAAATGTTCCAAACCACCAACCAGTATATCATCATGTTCCGAGGCAGCCGAGGCAGCCAAGGCACAAGCCTTGTGAGCCTCACCCTCCGGTTTCCAACGAGCTGACTCGTTCTTGGTCGAAATCATCAGCCTGAGCAGTGGCCGCCAGTGGCCCCTCGCGGTGACTTCCCAGCTCTATGAAAATTGGGGATCCAATCATATGGGGGGGTTCCATTGTATAATGGGGGATTCCCAAAATGGATCATAATGGATGATTTATAATGGAACATCCTATTATATATATATATGTTGGGGAGTGCCTTGGCCTCTTTGTCTGTGGAGGCCAGAATTTATTTCTTAAATAAGCCCAATTTACAGAAACTATTTCCTAAATCAACCCTAAGCTGGGAAACTATTTGAAACCATTTCTTAAACCAACACAATTTGCAGAAACTATTTCTTAAACAAACCAAATTTACAGAAACTATTCCCTAAACAAATCCAAGTTTTAGAAACTTTTGAAACATATCCAATAAATTATACAGTAATAAAAAAAAACTA
>Ga0126342_10001426_pt1 | contig 33588 bp, 29 predicted proteins | sample Cyp1metagenome_FD_92528 | JGI IMG/M metagenome (GOLD analysis project Ga0126342, IMG submission 92528) | Coral microbial communities from Lord Howe Island, Old Settlement Bay, Australia - Cyphastrea 1 metagenome | ecosystem: Host-associated > Invertebrates > Cnidaria > Coral ...
ACTTGGTGGCTCATCCCACTTAGTAAGTGGGTTATAACCCCAGTTATAAGTGGATTAACCCTACTTATCCCATTTATAACTGGGGTTATAAACCACTTACTAAGTGGGATGAGCCACCAAGTAATGATGTAATGGGAATATCATGGGATATCATGGGGATGTATTCTAGTAAATATAATCTTCAGATATCTTCAGCTGGTCTCAAAATGGGGAATCATACGACCATTGAAATGGGGAAAATGACAATAACCACAGGTTTAGCTACACCAGTTACACTTGCGTCCCACCGACAAGTTTGGCAGTCGCCATCTATCTACCCTTGGCTGTCCCCACATAAAACCCTTGGCCAGGAAGTTTCTGCTTTCACTAGCGCAATTGCGACGTAGAATCTTTTTCTTTGATCCCTGCTGAAAAAGTTGTAAAAACCCCATTGCCAAAATACTACGAGCGAGCTTGCAGAAACAATGGGTAAGTAGACGCGTGGTATATTGCCTAACCACCAAAAAACTGTTCAGATCCTCAATGACTATTGACGTCCCAACATATAAAACCCAAGCAGACCCCAAAGTTAAAGACACAAGCCCTGCAAGAGCCTCTGGCTAGTTGCACTTGAAATGCCCAGTGAAATAGGTCAGAGCTAATTCAAACACCCTCTTGACAAACTTGAGGAAAATTCGAACATATAATTCCATGAGTTAGGCGTTTCCAATCTGCTTCCACAGCGGAGCTTCGTTCAGTGGATGGAGTTCTGTAGCCATTCAAAAGTGGGGTCGTCAGTTGGAGGATACCTATCAAGGCGTGGCCCATTCTTAGATCCTTTTGAAAAGAGAATCCATCTGCGGTTTTTCTCAGAACTTAACAGCTCTATCCCCACTTTGGTGGCTTTAAACTCCCAATTTTTTGAGGAAAAATCCCTATTTTTGCTGGCGACAAGCCATCACCGGAAACATCTGGATTTCAGTGAGCTTCCCACCATACACTGCCGCGAAACCGCCACAATAAACCTCAATTCATCAACTGAGGGAAGTTCCTGGCTGTTTCCTAACATGGCTACCATGTGAAGGCACCCCAGCTAAAAATTGTTTTGTAGACACCATAAACTATAGATATGTTTGTTGTATACCCTAGTTATATACAGTATTTTAGATATACACACATAGTTATAAACGGATTTTTGGGAGCCAAAGTTTTCACCAAAAATCAGGGATAGAAAGTCCTGTGACCTTCAGTATTTTGTAAACCCCCAACAATCGTTGGAGCGCAGGTACTTCTCCACCCTTGTTCCTACGAAAATAGCCATTTGAAGGGAGCCCTCTGGCAAACGTGACCTGGAAAATCACCAAAATATGGAGGTCTCTCGGGAAAAATCAGCACCAAGCACCGCACTCACTGACGTGTCTCAGAAGTTCCTTCCCGACCGAGATGGCCTGGAAACTGAGCCGATGTTCCTCCAATCTTAAACCAGGATTGATAGGATTAATAGCGGGGATTCCTAGAAAAAACTCGCTAATAAAAGGACATCAATCCACAAAATGGTGCTTTAACTGCGGATAGAATGGGGATATGACTGGATATAGTAGGATACCTCCAATAGGACCCAGGATTATGTAGTGAACCACCAATTTGGTCATGGGGAAATACCAATGCTTATAGGAAGTTATCAGCATTCTAGATAGAATAATTTACTGCTTGGTGGTTTCAACCCCTCTGAAAAATATGAAAGTCCGATCGGATCATCATCCCAACGAAAATGGGGAAAATCATATCGCCATGTTCCAGTCACCACCAAGCAGTTTAGGGCTAACCCCCAACTGATAGTCAAGCTTTGTGAATCCAGGGTTTTTCCATTATTGGTCAGCTAACATCTCCAGATCTCAGCATCTAACGCTCGGATGGGTGAAAAGATGTTATAAAAGTGTGAGGAAATGCTACCCAATCCGATTGCACAATCCATGCCTATTCCACCCCCGGTTTTGGCAGCGTTTCAACCGCACTAAGCCACCAAGCCCATGGAAATCATGTAAGAACGGGCCCGACATAAAATAGATGCACCTGTGGTTGTTCAACCGGGAGAGATCATCCACAAAACATGGAGTAATCAACCTGTGATATTTTTTGGGGGGAGGTGGCTTCCCTTACAAAACATTATCTCGATTCATAATAAGGTTCGACCCCTTTACTAAGTGTCACAAATTGGACTACTGGGTCTTTATATGTCCCGTCATCCACTCCGTTAATCATCCCAAAAACCGGGGCTTATTTATTTCGTATGTTCTTCCTCAACCAGCATTTACCATAGTCTCGCATCAAAAAGGCTATCTATTAAAAATAAAAATTAAAAAAACTTAACCGTCATTGACCATTATTAAACGTCCAGACTTATTAACCATCAGTATGCAAGCGTTAATTATAATCTGTACTGGATAGGTATCATGACCCATCGTCAACCATTACTAACCATCATTGGTTACCATTATTGAGTATTTGAGCAAGTATCTAAGTCAGTATGTACAATAAAACTTGGCTAATCAATATAATGATTCGCAAACCGTTACCTAAATGCATTATAAACACATGTTACAATTAGTTATTAATCATATTCTGGAATGACATCAGAATATTATCTTTAATGGTTTGATACAGTAATTAATAATACTAATTAGTTTCTTAGTGTTATTGCCATGAAATATTTATCTTTATCCTTTGCAATTGGCGTGCTACAGTACTCACTATGATCACCTGATCACCTGGTCTGTCGCCTGGTCAGAGGTCGTCAGGAGACTGTAGGCCTTCAGCACCTCCTGATTTGAATGGGGATAGCATCGGATTATGATCGGATTATGATGGGAGTGTGGTGGGGTGGTGGGATATATCACCAACATTGATTGGGATTCAACCAAGCCACCCAAAGGTGAAGCCCCAACCACCAAGAACCGCGAATCAGGGTGGGTTGGCGAAATGAGTATGAATGCAGCTTGGCCCCCTTCTGTGTACGCATATTATTGCAAGTGCTCGGGTGTTCGCCAGACAACCCAAGCTGCTTTGCCCAGTATAGGCGTGTGTAACTATGTGAAAAACAGCCTTGGAATATCTTGGAATTCCATATAATTAGTTGCATGTACTGAGCTATATTCCATTCCAATACATATCCCTTACATTACATAGACCTTTTTGGTGGTAGCCCTGATGTTTTTTGTGTTGTGAGTTGTGATTGCATTTAGTACTGCACAAGACTGCCCAAGCTGAGACTGTGACCAAGCCAAAATACAAAAGATGTGCGGGCGTGGGTGTGTCTTATTGGAAAAAGGCGTAGATCTCGTGGCGCTGGATGGGATTGCCTACTCCCAAAGGCAAGCAAAAGAAGTCCCTCTGCTCTCGACTTTGCTGTTCGTATCATTGCTGTCGTGTGGCTCTTGGTGCCTTTCTGATGGAGTTATTTGCACTGTTTTGCTGGTGGTGATGGTGGGGGTTGTGGTGGTGGCAGCAGCGGCGGCTGTGGCGGTAGCGGTGGTGGTGTTGTTCTTGCTGTTGCTCTTGCTGTTGTTCTTCTCTATATTCTGCTTCTTCGTCTCTGTTTTCCTCTTCTTGTTGTCCTTCTTGCTCTTCTTGCTGCATCCGTCGTTGTGCTTGTTCTGCTTCATGATGTTGCTATTGTCGTTTGTGGTGGTGGCCGGTTTTGGCGGCAAGCGCCATGCAATGTGTAAAAGCTGGGAATAGAGAAAAACCGATAAGCAAAAAAAAGAAAAAGGAAACACAAAATAAAATATATAATAAGCGGAAAAGCAAAAAGCAAAGAGAAAAAGCAGCTAAACCAGGATCAAAACCATACATACATTGTGACATACACAACCAATACATTCCATAAAAAGTGGGCTTCCTCAGTCTACCGAAAGGGAAAGCTCTCTGACCACTCGCAGCTGAACCTTGAGTTCAAACTAAACAATACCCTCTGGTAATTTGTTTCATTGGTTTACCATAGCTTTATGGATAGGCCAATTATAGCCCATTTAATTCCATGATTTACCTATCAAAAAAGGTTATTTTCCATAATTAGCTGTTTCACTTAGAGCCGACAAAGTGCTATCCTTCTTGTCATAAAACATGGCTAGCTGGCCTCTATAAATGGCCAAAAGTGATGTTTTTTCGGTGAACTTCCAAACCAGGCGAATTGCGAACATCAGATTCATACTGCTTGCAGGCTGTGCAAATGGCAGCGGAACGGTATCAGCCATAGTAACCGCGGCCTTCCGCCAGCCCAATAACCGCCACAAGCTGATGGAATTGAATCCCCCCATGACCTAGGAAACGGTCTCATCAGAGGGCACGTACAATGCTATAGAATCACATCCCTTCAATGAACCCCAACTTGGGTGTGGGTTTTATTTCCATTTTTTGGCATCTCAAATTTCTTGCATCCTCATCCCAACCTTTTGGACGAATCAGAAACAGCACGCCTCATACTTCTCTGCGTCAAAGTCGGCACTCACAGCAGAAACCCTCAACCGATCGCTGAGCTTCTGCTGCACCAGAGTCAGATTGTTTGCCATGCCTGTGCAGCAATCTAAAATCACAAACATCAGGCTATCTGTGATCAAATCAGAAGCATCCATGATATTTCAACAGTCAACACGGGGATTCTCCAATTTGAATGGCAAGTGAAACTCAAACACCAGTCATCCCATCCCCCGATCATCAACATTGCTACCCCCCATTTCCGAAACAACCACGGTTTCGGTGTTCGTGTTGGATCGTGACCCCGCGCTTTGTTGCAAACCCACCACTCCGGGAAAGCGTCGATACTCTGCACTGGCCTCAGGATATGATATGGGTTTGCCTGGAAATGGGCCCCGCAAGAGGGTTTTTTTCGAGGAAAAATTATGATAAACCCATATGATTCATAGGGTATGGCCTGGTATGGTACGTGTGAAAAAAGCCCCCCAATTTTTTGGACAGTCTAATCCTGCAATTAGCAATTTTGAGGGTGAATTGGCAAGGGTATTTTGAAAAAAGCTTGGCTGCCCAGTATGATTTGAACTTGCGGTGTGCCCAACCAAAAAAAAAAAATCAGTTCCCAACACATAAGGCTTTGTCTGAAAATAGTGTACCCCTACACCCAATGGTTTTGCTGATCATTATCCCTACTAAATGGCTATTTTTTTGGGGGTATACCCCATTTCCACTAGGATACCCTCTGGTAAACTAACAGTTCGCTATTGAAAATGGCCATAGAAATAGTGGATTTTCCCATTAAAAATGGTGGATCTTTCCATAGTTATGTTAGTTTCCCAACGCATAAAGAATTTTCTAGTCATTCAAACGCATCTGTTGAGATTTGTGGAGATCCGTGGAGATCTGTGAAAACTTTCTGGCGCCGAGTTCTCTGACCAACGCATCGCGCAGGACGGAATGCTGCACTATGGCCTGTGAGCCATCTTTTATGGTGAGCCCACAGTCAGGTGGAAAACTGGATGTCACTGGGGCTGAAAAAATCAGGAAAGCCATGGAAACCCAGTTTTCCACCAAGTCTTTTTGGGTTTCATATGGTTTCATGTTCATGTTCCCTTGAACCAATTCTGGGACAGAGAGGATGAGCACAAAAAAAAAAGTACTGGGCTGTCTGGTGATGAAACCAGCTGTCTTCATGCCAAATCATTGAAAGGGGATTGTAAAATCACAATATATCACAATTATCTATGCCAAGACCACTGTCAAAGATAGAGAAACCACATGTTGAGCTAGAACCACCAAAAATGTGTTAAAGGTGAAGCCACATTCTGTGCCACCAACACCAGAACACGATGAAACCACAACACTTCAGGGCACTTTAGGGGCCAACACTGCTCTGATGGCAGGGCATGCAGCTTCCCAAATCTAGATCTCCACATGCTCGTCACACGAATCTTCAAAATACCATGGCATCAAATTATGGCTTCAACCCATTGAATATTGGCAAGTTGTTTTGATCCAGCGTATGGATGGAAGTGCAAAACCATAAATAGTGAAGCATCAATCATGTTTGTTCGCATTCATTGCTTAGGCTCAGTATCTGCATATGTCTACCATTCTACCTCATGTTGTGAATCATTAAGCACCAAGCAATCTCATGGGTCAGCTACAACAATCCCAAGCTTGCTGATTTTGATCAAAAAATCGTCTCCAAAATATCCCGCCCTCATTTCGCCCCATCAACCGGGTACCCATCGTGTCCTTGCCTCGGCAAAACGGTCATCATCAATACTCTCACAGAGCCGCGCGTGGATCTCCACAACGCTCTGAGCGTTCGGGCAGTGTTCCCGGTGTGGCTGGGGGAACATTCCGATTTCCAATGACCACTGGGATGCTAGCTGGTTGTCAAATCCCCATCTTTGGGTTTTTCGAATTCCAGTGGTCCAGTGAAAGCGTGTGAAAAATCATGTCAAAAGTCCCCATCCATTTGTGGATGGGATGAAAAGAACGCCTGCTCAAGAATGATGTTTTAGAAATAAGGGGTCACAAAGCACCCCTGAAAAAGTCACATGGAAGGGTTGGCATACCAGTAAGCAAGAGGTTATCATCCATATAAACAGGAGGTTGTTCCAATTGTAACTGGCCTATAGCCATGGTTACTACCCATAGACCGAGTGGCTTTGTCTGAACATTGGGATCCACTTTTTGGATAAATATGGATAAAATCCATAGAAACATCCATATCATAGCTATGGAAAATGGACCATAGAAATAGATGATTTACCATTTACCTATGAAAAAAATATAGATGATTTACCTATTAAAATTGTGAATGTTCAATAGCTATGCAGTGCTCTGCAGCGGCACGTTATCAGGCCCCAGTAATCATCATGACCTGCAGGTCATCCAGAAGGCTCAACAGCTCCTTCAGCCGTTCACGTCGACGCTGCTGTCGCCTCTTCAAAGGTCATCAAATGGCAGTGTGTCAAAACCAATGGTACCCCTGTAGTTCACATCAAAATAGCTGGGTTAAAATGGATGTTAATCCCACTAAAAATGGTATTTTCATAGGTATTGATCCATACCCAAATGTTCTAGTGAACCACATTATTCTTCCATTTTTGTTGGGGGACGGGTGCAAATAGATTAAATAGATGTGTGTTTTGCTAGACACATGGGTATGGACTGGCTACAACTTGATTGTTTCACCAATTTTGAAAACAACCTATTTAGACAACAACAAGAACACTAACAAACAGAAAGGTTGGACAGGCAACAGCGATGGTAATACCCCTTCTGTACAGAATTCTGGGTCAGCAATGTGTGTGCGCTTCCACTTCAGTGACTTCAGGTGGCGATAGAAATACTTAGGAACTGCCCCCTTTTAATCTCCATGTCCAATCAGAGTGTTGGTATTCCACATTCGATCCCAGTTTTAGTTGGTAAAAACCATGTAAAACCCCCAATTTAAACTTGGCAGTCTCCAGACATTCCAGACTTACCGGCGTCCCCGGCGTAATCTGCATAGAGCCGCGCAGAATGCCTGAGGAGGTGCAACCCAACCATGGACACAACAAATACCGCATGGGGTGTGTCTGAAAATGGGGGATGAACTCCCCAAATCGTCACTTTCATGGGGAAGATGCTGATGAAGCACTAGGTCACTAGGTTTTGGGCTGGCCTGGTTTCAGACAACCACAGATTATGGAGGCTTCCCCACCACCTGCCTTGGTCGTGAATCTGCAGTTTCCGGCGACCGTTCTTGATGAGAACACCTGATGTCAAAAACAAGCACGGAGTGTAGCCTTCTGGTCCAGCAAGGGTGGCACTGGATCTGCGGCCTCTCCAGTGCAGTCTTCACTACTCACTAGTCGGAGGCATCTGCTCTGGGGTCTGGGCCGATCAACGAAAGCTCCGTTTCGACCGATTGAACCTGCGGCGAATGGCTGGAAGTGGTGGGATAATTCTCTAAACAAACCCGTCCAACCCCCCTGGCAAATCTACAAAAGGCACCCAGCTGTGGTCTCCAAATGTGGAACCCCCTTCCATGCTTCAAACCCTTGTTTGAAATGTTTGAAACCTTATGTTATGTTTCCCATATCTTTTCATGGCCCTCCCATCGACCCATCGACTAATAATGAGACCGAGGCTGCGACCATCTGCATCCCCGAGACGAAGTCGTTGTAGTTTTGCATCACTCGGGCGGAAAGCTGGAGGTTGATCGCCTGGTCCAAACGCTCCGCCTGTAATGGGGATATGTTGTGGGATAGTGGATGGGAATCTAAGGGATCTATAACCAGCTTCCAACATTTGGAAATCTGTTTTTTTTTTGATCCGGATGATACTGGTTTTTGTGAGAGAACACAGGGACGCCTTGTCCCTTCTCATGGATCTTTTTATGCATGCATGCACTTGAGCTCTCTGATTTCTTCATAAAAAGTCACCCTCTACCCCCAAATCACTTCCCCCCCCATTCCGCTCTGGACATGTTCATAGACCATCCAACAGACATAACCAGTGGGCGACCCACGATGGCGCCTCCGAGACTGAGCTGTACTCGACGATCCTTTCCTCAATAGCCTTCGTTGTCCAGGCGAGGCAGCCACCAAGCATGGGATTTGAGCAGAAGGACGTGGAAACCAAATTACTTTACTTCGAGTGATCCCGACCCTGACACACTATTCTAACATAGCTTCTAACATACCATCTGGAAGTATATATGTAATATAGCATATCTATGTATATATTCTGACATTCTATCTGACATTCTTTCTGGCATCTATTCTGACATTCTGCATGGCATTGCATCTGGCATTCTCGCTGGCATGAGTTGGGGTCCACACTCCACAGCATCCGCTGGAGATATGGTGTTCGGGTCCAGGCCTGACCCCCTGCATCTGGAGCTGGACGAAGGAGGAGCTGTACCTTTGTTAAAATCTAGAGACCCTCACCATCCTCACCTGGCAGGTGGAGAAAATAGGGTACACCCCGAAATTTCATGAAATTCCATGGTTTATGGCAGTTTATGGGTTATATCAGTTATATCATGTTATATCCCACAATCTTGACTAACTCAAATCATGAACAATGCGAAACGATTCATGGCACAGCCCTGGATCGGTGGTAAATGAGTACATTCAGACGTTTGCTGGTGGCATGTCGATGTTGCCCAAGAAACGATCACATGTTTGTCATGTTATTCATCAGTATTTCTCTCAGCGATTTAACAAAAAAATAGGGGTACCCCCAGTCATCATCCATTTTTGTTTGGGATTTTCCATTAAAAACCATCCCACTCTTCGGGTTTTTTCGTGGAACCCCATGGTTTCATCATGTTTCATCTGGTCCTTGAGGTTCCAGGGATAGTCGAGGTCGCTCAGCTCTTTGGCCACCACATCATCTAACAGCAGGAAGCGCTCTGCCAGCTGTGGGGGATCTTTGCCTCGACGAGGCAAGGCCGAGGCAAGGCGTTTGGTGCCGAAACTCGGATGATACCCTGGTTATCCCTGGTTCATTGTATAACTTCATATCTTATCCTAGTTGTTTGAGCTAAGTTAGAGTACATCAATTTACGAGAAGCAACTTGAGAGAAGTGATGTTTGACGCCAACGTTTGACATTCATCTGACCAATTTACATAGTTTACCATATTTTGCCATATATCCATACTAGAACAGTTGGATTTGATTTGCACCCCTTTTTGGTACTTTGACCCATTTTGATGAAGACTGTGGGACGTCAGTGGTGCCAAACTCTGGCCCAACATCCGCAGGAAAAGAATGGAAAAGAAATCGTAGATACGGCTGAGTAATTCAGACTAAATGATGGTTTATAAATGTCTATATATCATTATATATCTATATCACATCTTCATACATACATATTATATACATACATATTATATACATCACATAGATTAGTATAGTACAATTTAACTTAGTGATTCATTTCAAGTACGACTGGGCAGACTAGGCCTCCACTGGGCTGGGCACTGGATGAGCTGCTCATCGCCTCAGAACAACCCAGTGGGGGTCCTCAGGTATTTCTGGTGGCCATGGGACTCCCATGATTCAAAGTGGTTTAATAGTTATAGGAAAGTATCAATGCTAGGAATGTTCAATAATGTTCAATAATTTAAAAATAATGCTTAATGATGTTTGATAGTTATAATATTAAACAACTATGAATAATGTTTGATACTCTAGGGTAAACTATATAACATAAATACGGCAGACAATTTTTCCATGTGTGGATCATTTTCATAGGGAAACCATGGAGTTTCCACATCTAGCTTAGTTTACCCTAGGGTAATGTTTAACAGTTATAAATTCCTAGGGAAAAAATGTTTGCTACCGATGGTTGAAGATGAATCTCAGTGGCTCATCACTGTGGTTTATCTATACGTTTATCATTGTTTATTTTTGATCAATGGTGAAGTAACTGATGGAGGTTAGAGAAGCCATGATTTTTTTTTTAAAGGAATGTTGGCCAACAATTCAGGATAGTCTCGCTGGTGCCACTTCTCGCAACATACGATGCTTGCCATTTATCGCGACGGTTTTGGGAGCCATGGTTTCATAGCGGCCGAGTCATCCAGAGATTGAAATTGGGTGCCTAAACACGGCTAAAGACCACCAACAACTCGTTGGTGGATTTTACCATCTTGAAAAATATTAGTCAATGGGAAGGATTATCCCATATATTATGGAAAATAAAAAAAAATGTTTGAAACCACCAACCAGACCAACAATGAATGGCAGCAGGAAGCGTATGCTTGGCTTTGATTTGGGGTTGGGCCTGTGCTCCCCGGCCATGCTATCTCCATGGCGCGTTCTCAATGGCGCGTTGCGCCATTCTTTGTGATGTCGGGTGACCAAAGCTGGGGGCAAAGGAAACCCAAGACCAAGCAACTTCCACCAAGTGATCTGTTGAGCTATCCAGCTATCCTCACTTTTGAAGGTCCTTGAGGGGAAAACACTTTCGGAAATGATCAAAATTGAATGAAATGGTCAACGCTGCTGCTTGCATCTTAATTAATGTTTTTTGTTGCACTTCCAGCCTCGCTTTTCATGGGACTTGATGTTGCGGGCTCCGCAGTGCTTGAGCCTTCCCCACAAAGCAGGATGATTTGTACGGCAAAGTGGGTACCGAATAAACACCAAATCAACCTCCTATCCCATGAGTTTGGATGCAATGCACGAAGTGTGACAAATAAAACAAAAAAACAACAGGTACACAAGATATGATGGTCTATGTACGTACTGTATGATAAAGGTGATACAAAACTCCAAGGAAGCGCATGTCAATTCCCTTCAATTTTTTCCGGTCCTGCTGTGTGGAATTTGCATCCTGACATCCTGGTGATTTTACCCTCTGGCAGTACAAAACCACTACTGTCAGTAGGAAAATCCTCAATACGTGAAAATGTCCAGCCATGTTTGGTGATATACTGGATGCTAAAGGCTTAATTATATAATCCAAACTGCATCCTGATACATGTGAAGGGGCAAGATCTACCCAAGAATGGAAGGCTTTCTTGATAACATGACCAAAGTCTGTGGTTTTGTGGGTCAGCAAACATCTTTACCCATGTCCGACATGTCCGTCTTTCCCCATCCCAGAACTGCTTTTCAGGCCACTGGGGACTGAATCGCAAGCTCCAAGCAACCTCAGTGTCATGGGGCAAGCGCCCAGCTTTTGAAACGTGACCATCAAGTCTAAGAAAAGCAGATAAGCGTAAGTCAAGAATATATCAGCAATTGATGCGTATGTGTATTTACATATTTACATATTTATATATATATATATATTTATACTCACAGAATAAAATAAACACGTTCATTAATAAAAATCCTTGGAAGAGGCTTCCCCTTATTTCCCCTTTGGGGGTCCGGGATGTGACCTTCTTTTTGAACAACAAGAGACGCCACTTGTCCTCACAAGCCAGCGAAGAACTTTGCCGCCTATCTTGGAGAATATTGGAGATACCGGGAAAGTGGTACAAAACTAAGCATGAAACATGGGGATATAGTGGTGATATTGTGGGGATATGCAAATGGAAGTTTCTTTAAAATGGGAACATGCTGGGGATGTGCTGGAGATATGATGGGAATTTTCTGGGACTTATAAACCATACTGGATTCCACAAACAGGGGGACCCTGTTTAAATCACCACTTGTTTCCCGATCAAAGCCCAAATCGGATGATTTGGGCGTCCCATTCAATAAACCCCCAGCTTGGAAATTGATAATCCTGCGGAGAAATTCAGAAATTTCAGCCGTTTTTCAGTCTACGTCGACAGATTTCTGCCGCTGCCTGGTGTTGCTTTGGATTTCCACCTGTCAGCGCACAAAAAAGGCATCAATGGATGGCGGTTCAAGACGACATCTGGTCTGTTGCTAAAGGTCGAGGAATTTGAAAGGCAATATTTGCAGCTCAATGTGTCAGTTCCCATCTCTGAAGGATGGAAAAAAAAGTCCCACTGGCCTGGCACCGCCTTTTTGCCTTTCTTTTTTTCTTTCCGTCTCTTCTTTTTCGGCTGTTCCTCCCAAAATGTGCCATGACCGAAGCTTCCAAAGCTCCCGCTGTTTCTTTTATGATGTTGCCCAAGGCTCCCCAGAGTCTTGTGAAAACATGCAAACTTCTTTTTCGTGGTATGTTCCAACTGGTGTCGGAAGACTCATGCCATCATTGAATGCAAGTTATAGTCTCAAACAAAACATCATGATATATTCTGATCATTCTCATTGTCCATCCTGACCAATGATTCCTAAATCAGAAATTGATCCAAGTATATCCAAGTATATGTTTTCCATTGGTTCATTATGCCCGTGAATTCTTGCCCGTGAATCCCAGCCGCGCGGCTCCGGGCTCCGCTCCGCTCCTCCTCGTCGCTGCTGTCTGGCTCTGCCAGAGTTTCATCGTCGCCCGCCTCGGCGGCCTCGGCCTGGCAACGGGAAAATGTGGATTCAATGGCCTGAAAAATACCAGCTGGATACACTCCATTTTAGGGTCCTGAAATGCCCACTGAAGTGTAAAATAGATTAAAATAGTATGAATGGATACACTCTGCTTAAAGTATTAACACAATGTTTATGACGGGATAATTGCTTATCATCATTGTTGCATTAAAAATGGTTACATTGTCATGTACTGATGATAATGGTCCCATGGTGATAATGGTTATAATGGCAATAAGGTATGGATCACAATCTATTAGCATACCCTATTTGGGGCGATGAACATCCATAAATCCCAGCTATTTTGAGGTCATCAGCACATGTTTTCCCCAAAAAGATAGAAAAGTAGTTCCAGGATGGTATACTTTTGGTGTTTTCCCCATGATTTCAAGGTTTCCAACTTGTTCAATCTATTTGGGGGGTCGCTATATCATATAGTAGTGACAATGGTGATGTTCTGGTTATCTGTGGTTGCCTGTGGTTATCTTATACATAAATTACTCACGGGACCGAAAAAAATGTCTTCATTCATAACGGTGATAGTTGATAATAGTATATGATATATAGTTGTACTGATTAGAATGGCTATATGTTGTTGCAATGGTGGTAATCGATCATATAGTTGTAATGGTCAAATTGTAATTCTAATGACTGTAAATATCTGTAAATGAGTGTATAAAAGCCACAAACGCAATCAAATCTGCCTGTAGAACGGGATCGCAAACCCAGATACAACTGCCAATGCCAGCTGGAAATCAGGTTACAAATACCCCAATGTCATCCAATCACTTGAGTTGCCTGCCAATAAAGATGGGATGTTATTTCATGGCCGGAACATGTTTTGGTCCCAACAGAAAACGTTCATGAAATGGAAGTAACCTACAATGCAAGCATCCAAATTTCAAAATGATCGCAACATTCATAGATTGTAGGTGCATAAAGCATTTGAAAACGGATCAAAACCGAGATAACAAACAGGATTATACGACCAGGCATGACGCAAATATAGACCCCGCACTTGCGTTGGATTCTGTTCCTGAAAGTGCCCAATCTTTTGCCAGCGTGGCTTTGTCCAAAAGTGAGGAGACACCCAAACCTGTAATACATTGTAATACCATTTTTTGGGAAGCCATAAATCCCAGCTATTGTGAACAAAAAGGGTACCAGGGGTTTAACTGCCATTTTGTATTTAGGGGAAAATTATGATCACTGGATTGTTTTTCCGCCTCGAAGATGGATTTCCAGGACTCGCCATTCAACAGGCGACGTGCTGCCTGACGGCGGTTGCAGTGGGAAAGACCATGGCAGTATCTGTTAGGGGGAAGCCTGATCTCTTTCATTAGTTTTTGGAAGTAAGGTCATGGCAAGATAATTTTATATTATGATCAGCTTTGAATTTACAGCTTTCACTGATCTGTTGTCCTGATGAAATTGACGACGAGCGTGACTTGGGCCAGTTTGTGTCTGCAAACCGTTTCCCTTGTGGTGGTTTGAAGCCGACATTCTTGTAAGATTTCACGGAGGTGCATCTAGAACTTGCGAGAAAACAAAGGGGGTTCAAACGGGACCTGGTTTTTGGCCCAAGATGGTGGCTCAAAAAGCTGGCCAGCAAACGAGTTTGAAATGCTGGTCGTTGTGAGTTGCTAGTTTGGTATCCCAGTTCATCCTGCATGTGTGCCAGAATTTCAAGGAGTTCTGACCAGTTGCGGGGTCCAACACGGTGCGGGTACCTGCACAAAATGTGTCTGGTCTGTGCAAGGCTTTTGTGAAGGCACGCTAGCTTTTGTGCCAAACTTTGGCCTTGTGTGGCACTGAACCTTTCTTTCAGATACCAACCAGAATGGACCAGTGGAACAAAGAAAAGGATTGCTGTTGGTTTCAACTGCTTCATCACACCAACTGGTTGACATGAGGACCAACTGGCAACGATACTGCTGTTTTCAGGATTTGGTGGTCTCCCAGACAGGATTATATTCTAGTATCTGCTGTCTCTGTCTAGTTGGCAGATGCTCTATCCCCATGTTTGTGTCTGAGTTTGTCCCTGACCAAGGTCAACACACCTTGCCTAAAACATCACAAATCTTGGTCGAGTTTTGCTGCAAAAAAACTCCTCATTTGTCTGTACCCTCTGGTACTTGGTGGTTCATCCCAGTTAGTAAGTGGATTATAACCCCAGTTATAAGTGAACTAACCCTACTTAGCCCAGTTGTAACCAGGGGTATAACCTACTTACTAAGTGGGGGTGAACCACCAAGTAATGGATCATGGCAATGGAAAATCCCTCAGTTCGTTCGATGATTTTCCCGCGACAGAAACCTCCATCTGTGCCTCAGTGGACCACAGTTGTACCGAGGGTTTGCCATGGGATGTTGAAAGCATCTGCGCGCCATCCTGCGGAAAAACGATGTGGATGGAACCAGGGATCTAACAAGAAAAATAAGAGAAACTAGATGTTGAATCAATGTGGATGGAACACAGACTTGGGGTTCCAAAAAACATGATGTGTTTGAACCAAGTGTTCAAGAACAAAATGTTGGGGCAGAGGTCTTTTGTTGAGCCATCAGGATCATGGTGCTCTCCCGATGATGGTTTGATGATTTGATGGTTCACAACTGGGATTTCTCCATCACCATAACCTGGGCTTAAATCGCCATGGACATCCACAAATCAAATGGTTGCCAGTTCATATCCCATGAAATCATATGCTGTTCTTCATACCCCTTTAATCTCCATGAATAGCCCATTTGGTTAGTTGCTTACCCACTCTATCCCCATTTATATCCAAAAAAATCATATTAGGGATCCCCATGGCTTAAATCACCCATATCCCCACCACATCCGAGACCAGGTCCAGCGAAAGGCAGCTCCGGTCCTGCGAAAGCGCTAAGCGCTCGATGGGATAGTCTGCAGCGTCTTGCCTCAGCGGATCAGCGAGTTGATGAGGAACCATCAAAAATTGGGAAATTAGATTAGATCAGACTAGACTAGACTAGATTTAATTTGATTGAGATTAAGATAAGATAGAAAGATTAGATTAGATATGAATATAGTTAGATACATAGATAGCTAGATGGAAATATAGTTAGACAGAAAGAAAGAAAGAAAAAAAGATAGATAGATAGATAGATAGATAGATAGATAGGTAGGTAGGTAGGTAGGTAGACAGATAGAGCATAAGTAGATACATAGAACATAGGTTGATAACGGTATAACGGTTGATAGGTTATTTGATTGTTAGATTGATAGATTGATAAACATGTGGGAGATGAAGCATCAGGAACACCCCAAAAGCCGGGGTGCTCAGTCAGAACGCCCAAGATGTTGCTTCCGAGGCCTGCAACGTGAAGGTGGAACATATACCATATGTCAGCCATATCCAATATCAAGTGGTAGAATGCACCAGAAGATCTGGTATCTAGAAGTACTTGGGGGATCTCCCACATATTACGGGTAGTTTCAACCCACCAAGGTGGAGCCACCAACAACAACCATGTCATCTCTTTGATGATCTGAAGCATGCGAAACAGGCTTTGTGTGAAAATAGGGTGTCCCTTTGCATCCTACCCTCTGGTAAGCTAACATAGCTATTGGAAAATCACCACTTTTAATGGGAAAATCCACTATTTCTATGGCCATTTTCAATAGCTATGTTAAATTACCAGAGGGTAATTCATCTCATCAGCTTCCCCAATTTCTGCATCTTCCCGGTCACCTTCCATGGCCCCTCCCAGGCGCACTTTTGCTGTGCACAGACACCACCCGAAGCTTTCCATCTGAGGAGCCGGTGATGATGCCGTCCTCCAGTCAAAAAAAACAAAAGACGCTGCGATCCTCATGGAGTCATGTAGGATAATGTAGGATAATGTAGGATAATAGCGGGGATAATAGCGGGGATAATAGCGGGGATAATAGCGGGGATAATAGCGGGGATAGGTGATCAATCATAATTGACAGGAGAAAATCACAGGTCACTATCCGAATGGATTGCTTTTCCTCCGTCAACCTAGGATAATATAGGGGTCTGTAGATGTGTCCATCATCCAAAGCATATCCGTGTCATGGTCTGATGCGGGGGGGACTTAGAAGATTTGGAGAGCTTATTAGGGAACTCATCATGTTGGATCCCATTTTGGTGGGAACCATGCAATTTTGACGTAACTTTGACCCAGAGAAAGAAAATGTTGAGGAGATGGCTGCAAAGAGTTGGCTTCAAAAAACAAGACTGTATAGGTGTCTGGGTGCCTATAATGAACTATCCTTTTTGCCAATTGGTTTGAAATATTGGCTTGCAATATCCTTATCTTGGCTCCCTGTCATCATTGGTCGAATTCCGCTTTTTGTTGCTTGAATCACCATTCTTGATTGAATATATGTTCTTCATGGTCTAACCTCACATTATTTACTTCAACCGCTACTTATATAATTGTTACTTAAACACCTTTTCTATTGCTTACACCCACACTCTCTGATAATCAAACCTGGTTTCTGGAAAAAAAATCACACTCCGGGTGCAGTTACAGCTTCAAGCCGACATTGAACCATCGTAAAAAAGGGGGGGGCCTCTTTTCCCGTGGAGCTTGTCACCATAGATACCCTCTGGTTATGTCAAAATAGCTATTGAACATGGCCATAGAAATAGTGGATTTTCCCATTAAAAGTGGTGATTTTCCATAGTTACGTTAGTTTACCAGAGGGTATACCATCCAGTTTTTTTCGGGGTGATGTCAGTGATGTCCCAATTACCCTCTGGTAATGGCTGACATAGCTATGGAAAATCACCATTTTTAATGGGAAAATCCACTATTAATGGTCATGTTCAATAGCTATGTTAAATTACCAGAGGGTAATTATCCAAGCAATTTATGGGGATGACATCACCATGGACCCATGGAAACAGGTCCCCCAACTGCACGAGGACGTCCTCATCCAGCTTCACCATGGCATCGATGGACATGGGATGACCCTTGATGCGATCCTGGCGAGGCAAGCGACCTGATGGACATGGTCTAAATCGAAAAAATCTGGCAATATTTCTGATATAACCCATCAGAAAATAGAAAACAACCCATCCTTTGGGTTTGGTTCATCCAGCTATTTGTTTTCTAATGATTCTTTGGGGATGAAGTTCATCGTTCTCGTTCAGCTGCTGAGCTTCATGATGAATTCCGGACAGTCCAGTCTGAGTGGTGATTTCAGTCCCTCCCGAACATCTTGGTAGGATGTCATTATGGAGGATCCTCACCCCAAGTAGGCTTCAACACAAGAAATATCCAAAACCAACCACCAACAATGGTGATCTGGTGGTTCTGGTTAGTGCTTGTATCCTCAAGCTACCCCAGAGTGACAATTCCCTTCATGGGGGGCGCGAAGAATTCTAAATCACCAGCCAAGTGCTGTAGCTGACTGGGGGGGGGGAACATGTGTGTGTGTGTATAAAATGATCGACTAAAATCACAGGAAAGATAAACAAGTTCGCGTTCGAAACATCAATGGGCAAACGGGACTTCACTTTTTGACCCAGAGTTGCTGAATCTAATCTGAGAAAATGATTCGCAACTGGATGATGAAATGCTCACTATACTACACCACACTCCTGATAAATACTGTGTAAATACAAATTATCAATAGCGGTGTATCATCAACAAATATAAATCCCCAATATTAATGTACAGAACAGTACATTGCATTATACTATACATTACATTATATTACGCTACACTACATTGCACTACAGTACATTACACTACACTACACTAAATTCTATTACATTACGCTACACTACATTATATTGCATTACACTGCACTACATTACATTACATTACATTGCATTACATTGCAGTACAGTACGCTACACCACATTAAATTACATTCCACTACACTACATTACATTACATAGCAAATGCATAGACATAGTATTACATAACTGTTGACTTGCAAGTCCCTCCTTCCAACCACCCTCCTGGAAGTCATTTTATCCCCTACCACAGCCGACCAAGTTCAAACCCGGTCTTTTGCCACCTCAGATACCATCATGGACCATCATGGACCATCCACCTATCAAAGATCTTTTTCCATCGAAGATAACTGTTATGCACTGATGGCATAGAGCCGCGCCCCGTGCCCGCCTTCTGATCCCCAAAGTCGCCCCAACTGAAGATGGGCAACATGCCTCCGTCGCAAAAAAAAACCATAAAGGCCCAGCATGGTTCCAGTCTTCCAGGAAATAAACACCGACAGAACTGGTTTACCCATTAATACAAATATATATTGGGTAAACCATAAACCATGGGTATAATACTATGGTAAAACATATGGATTTATTACATATATGCCAATGCAATGGGTTGGGTCATCCCCCTGATGACATGGAATGCCAAGATCCCATCGATCACCTGATTGCGTGCCACAAATCACCTGGCCATTGCGACGCTTGGGATTAGCATTGTGCAGTGGTTGAACATAGAGAAACAGTAGAAACCACCAGCCAGACCATGATGACTCCTGACCATCAAGGCAAAGAAAGGTGCAACCCAGTACTGTAATCCGCGCGAAGTCATGCCAAGTCATGCCTTCGTGCCACGTCGCAACACCACGATCTTAGCAGCTTAGCGCGGCTCTACTCCCACCACAAAAAAATGATTTTCTTCGAGTGATCCCCACCCTGACAATTATTCTGACATAGTTTCTAACATGGAAGTATATATTGGATATATATTCTGACATGCTTTCTGGCATATATATGTTGACATTCTTTCTGGCATTCTATCTGGCACCTATTCTGACATACTTTCTGGCATATGTGCTGACATTCTTTCCAGCATTCTATCTGCCATTAATTCTGACATTCTATTCTGCCATTCTATCTGGTATTTATTCTGACATTCTCTTTGACATGGGCAGTGCTCAGTGAGATGTGGAGCTGGCGGTTGAGGTCCCTCGTTGCTATCCTAGGCTGCCGGAGGAGACGGAAGAAGGAAGGAGAAGGCAACTCTGATAAAATCTAGAGACCCTCACCTGGCAGGTAGGGAATCAGGAATTTCCATTCAATGTGGGTCCGTTGATTGTGTTTGTTTTAAACTTCGGGGACAAAAAAGAACGAACACGGTCCCTAGCCACAAAACAACGGTTCAATGGTTGGGGATTCAAATTGGAAGAAACAAAAATAGCCATGACTCCAAATTTCAGAATGAGTTTTGACTGAATCTGGACAGAGTTTCACAAGAATTCCCAAATCAGATATGTGCCCCAGTCTGGGTTCCCTCACGAATCATCATTTGTGGCTTAATAATCAAGGTCTCATGGCAAGTAAATGGAATTCTTGGGATGATTGTTGCCATCATGTGGCTGTTAACAACTATATCATTGGGGCTGTAACCCACGAAAAAGTCATGTTATAAAACCCTTCATCCGATTTTTTAGGAATCATCACTTCCCTGTTTGCCCTGGCTCAAAACTCTCGGACTCCCCAGCAGACAACAGCTCGTCGTCTTGGAAATCTGACATCGCAATCAGACCCTGATCGGGCTAAAAATCTCTCAGTGGAAAAAGGGAGTTTGGATGGTTTTAAGGGTAAATTTACAGGAAAACTCAATTTTATTATGAAACTCTCGGCGACTGGATTTTCCAAGATGTGTCTGAAACATCCACGGTAACCTCCTAGTTCTATAAACGTAAACCGTTGGTTGCAAATTTTTGCCTGAAACCACTCCGTTGAATTTCTTGGGAGTTTCAAACTAATTCCCGAGAGCGTGTTGATGGAAAGCAACCCAGCACCACGCAGCTTGGCTCATTTTCAGATCTGAATCAATGAATCAATGTCATGCGGCCAGGCTTGCGCCACCTGTTCGCTGGTGCCCTGGGGCCTACAGTCTTGTTTTGGAAAACAAGTTCATTCCATGAACGGCAAGAAACAAATCGAATATATATATATATACATACATATATACATATATTACATATATATATATATACATATACATATACATATACATATACATTTACATATACATGTACATTTACATATAGATATGCATTTACATACACACACATATACACATATACACATACACACATACACACATATACACATATACACATATACACATATACACATATACACGTACGTATCCGTATATAGATATATAATGATATATAGACAGATATATCGTGCGATTTTTTGGATATTCCCGGAATCCATTGGTTTATATTTGTTATGTATTATAATATATTATAATTGTCCTCCCGTTGAAGGACTGCATGAAATTCGCCACTGTGATTCATGGCCTGGGCCATGGATCACATGGCGCCGCGCCATGCGGTGCGTAAGATTTCGCATATCTGCCACTGGACGTGGGTCAAAATTAGGCACCAATGGGCCCACATTTTTTCGTTGATTACGTGTATATCCCAGAAAACCAACCATTTTAATTAACCATGTTGGGTGTCCAAACCGTTTTTGACCCACAACTAACCCTGCAAATTGCCAAAGTTAAAAAGTGCAGCTGGTTCAACGCCCAAATCATCGAGATCTCTTCCGAGTTCAATGATAGTGGCCTCAGAGCTGATCATGATCAATTTACTCTTGTTTGACCCAAACTGCTGATGGAAAGCTAACCCTCCACTCCTGTGCAAAGCTGGGAAGTCTAAGGCCAACACATTCCTGATTCTCTGTTTCATTTGTTTCTCTTCGAAGAACTTCTTCAGCTGCTTCACCCGGAAACGGCGTTGCCCTTCGCGGATTTGCTCGGGAGTGGCATAGTAGCTGCCATTGGTGGTCAAATTTGCATCACACTCACGTACATGGTCATGAGCACCTGAGCAAAGTTCTAGACCCTCTGTCATCACTTCATACTGGTTGAAGGTAATTCCTACAATGGGTCCTCCTAATCCACAATATGGAGGTGCCACTATTATACCCCCAGAATGCCCTATATTATAATACAATCCATCAACATGGCTTTTGGTCACCGCTCACCTCGGGAAGAAGCGAGCGCCTTGTGGCAATAGCCGCAGAAATGACCTTTACAATGCGCGCACTCCAGCGCCATGCAGCCATCAAACTCGGAGTAGACTTGCTTGCAATGCGGACAGTGCAAATTCAGTGCGCTGTTGCGAGCCTCTTGAGCATATTTGTCGGCCTGGAGTTTGATGCTGTGTTCCTGAAGGAAAAACAACCAACATTTCGGTTTGGACCACAGAAGAAAATATTGAACACTCTTGTCTCGGTGAAACTCAAACCAACAGAACTGCCCAACGTTCTAAAATTGGCCTTTGCTATCCTTTGCTACCAGAATCTCTAGGTATTTGTTGGGGGTTCCAATCTGCTCCGTCCTCATTGCCATAGGACTCCATCAGTTCGTCTACCTTCTTCTGGAGACGTTCATCGAAGGCTTTCTGCATCTTTTGGACACGAGCTTCCACCCGAGCATCGATGATCGCGTCCTGAAACTTCTTCCAGGTCTCTTTCCCACAGATCTTGCGCATGGAATCAGCCTCCACCTCCGAAATTTAGAACTATCCCGGCAAGAGACCCCAAACAGTGTGCAGTTTGGATTCTAAAGGGAAAGGCGGAAAGGACCTAAAAGCATCAGTGGCTGCAAGCTAGCCGGACAAGAGCGACCCTAGTAGTGAAAAGAACAGATGCCAGGTAAGATTCTGCAAGTTCCCTTTGTGAAGATCTCTGTGGAAGATCGTGCGCAAGATCTCCTTGACAGGTTCTCTGTAGAAGCTGCTGTGCAAGATCCCTGCGAAAGGCTATCTGTACAAGGTGGTCTATAAGAGAAGATCTTTGTGAGGGATCTCAAAGTAAGATCTCTGCTCAAACTATCTACACATGATCTCCGAGCAAGACCTCTGCTCTCTTCACCAGGACTCTGTAGAAGATCTCCAAAAGAGGTCTCCTGGCAAGATCTCTGTACAAGATCTCTAGAAGAGATCTCTTGGTAAGACCTGTTTATGAGATCTCTGCACAAGCTCTCTATAAAAGCTCTCTTGGTAAGATTTATGTAAGAGACCTCTTGGCAAAATCTCTGCAACAGGTCTCTTTGCAATGTCCCTGTACAAGGTCTCCATAAGAGGTGTCCTGGCAAGATCTCTGCACAAGATCTGTAGAAGAGGTCTCTTCGCAAGATCTCTGTAAGGGGCCTCTTGGCAAGACTTCAACCGATCTCTGTGCAATGTCTCTGTACAAGATCTCTTTTTGAAACCTCTGTACAAGCTTTAGACGAGTTCTCTTGGCAAGATTTATGTAAGAGACCCTTTCGCAAAATCTCTGCAACAGATCTCTATGCAATGTCTCTGTACAACATCTCCATAAGAGGTGTCCTGGCAAGATCTCTGTACAAGATCTTTATAAGAGGTCTCTTGGAAAGACTCTTGAAGAGATCTCTCTTTAAGAGATCTCCACAGAAGATCTCTGTGAGGGATCTCAAAAGTAAGATCTCTGTTCAAGCTCTCGATACAAGATCTTTGAGCAAGATCTCTGCTCTCTTCACCAGGTCTCTGAGCAAGATCTCTAGAACGGGTCTCCCGGCAAGATCTCTGTACAAGATCTCTATGAGAGCTCTGTTGGCAAGATCTCTGGAAGAAGTCTCTTGGCAATATCTCCGAACAAGATCTCCATAAGAGGTTTCTTGGCAAGACCTCTGTACAAGGTCTCTACAAGAAGTCTCTTGGCAAGATGTCTGTGCGAGATTTCTCGTCTTGCACGAATCTGCTCAGTCGAAATGCACATGGACATGCCACAAGAGCCATTTTAAACGGAAATTTACAGCAAAAATGCTGCACCGCCAGGACCGCGACACCCGTTTTGTGCGAGCCTGCGCACTCGAAATGCACACGGACATGTCACAAGAGCCATTTTATGTGGGAAATTACACGGAAAATGCCGGACGCTACAGATACCATGCAGCTCAAACAGCGCGCCTTAACACTTACCGTAAGAACCTCTCAGTATGGCCACACTGTTTGGGGGAAAAAAAAATAGGCAAAATCAAACAGAAGCTGGGTAACAAAAAAATGCTGAGAAAAAGGAAATATCCTGGGAAATCGGAAAGGAAAACATGTAAAATCATGCCTGAATCCTGGTGCAACATCTTTTTTCTGTTGCTAAACACTCCAGGCCTCTTTGCGGCATATGGCGCAAAGGACATTGCCCTTCTGAGAACCGATGGATTGAAGCTGAGCATTCAGCATCCGCTCCATGCACTCGGCACAAAAAAAATGTCCGTCGACGCATGTGACACCTGGGGCTGCTTGGTACCAGCGCAAATTGTTAGGGAGAGATTCAGGCCCATGAGCAAGTTTCCAAGTTGGGGTATGAAAGCCAAACCTCAGAAAACTCATCGCTTGCCACCCTTTCCCCAGCAGAAGCTGTGCAGAAATCTAGCTCAGAAAGCAAGATGCTGTTTGTGTAAACCACAAGAAAGCCATGATTGAGGTAGTCGCATCCCCACAAACTCCATTGATTCTATCTTTTCAACAGGAAAGAATTCCCAATCTCCGTTCTCCAGACCAGACGTTGGGGAGGATACCAGGACACCGCGCCTTCACGTTTGTTGAAGTCATCCATGCAGCTTCCACAGTTCATGGTGGTGTCATATTCATTGTCTCGAATCCACCTGTCGATCCTGTGGAAGACTTGCATCGGTCGAGTGACCTCTGGTAGTGCCAACGCACAGACCTCGACTTGACGTTTCTCCAAGTCCAGGTGAATCTCTACCAACTCAAAGTCCTTTCTCTCTGTAAATCTCTCCGGGCCATCCTTCTCCAAGAGGTCAAATAGTAAGCCCATGACTTTTTGAGGGTATGGCTTCGTTCCAATCTCTCCATATTTCTTATGCAGTGGTCTGAGCTGATTCTCAAGCTTGGACCTGGCAGATCTGGCATTCTGCTCTTGCCCTTGGATTTTCAGACTCACTCCATCGCTCTCCTCCAAGATCTCCAAGTTAATTTTGCACATGTACTCAACTGCCACGTCCGAAAACTGCTTTCACAACGTCATCTTCGGGTGCCGAAGCACTTTCACTTCGAATGACCTCAATGGCAGGAACACTGCCACTGCTGCCACTCGCTGCTCGGCTGGATCTGGGCAGCCGGGCCTCAAGACTTCAGGTGGTTGCACAACACTCTGGGCCAGATCTGGAAGAAACTCCCTCACCTGCGGCAAAGGCTTGGATGGATACAACTTCTGCTTCATCACCTCTTCATATCGGGTGGGCTGTCGTACTTCATTCTCCGCATGTGCAAAAGCACAATATGCTCCATATTTGCACTTCCTTGCGCGGCTGAATGTCTCACAATACTTGGTCCTGAAATTCACAGGATGATATGCCTTCTCTGTTCCTGTGAGGCCTGCGTCATCTGGGAGGTACGCAACCTCGAAGGGATCTCTTCGCTTGTCCACTTTGCCGTGGAAGAAGGGGCACTGGAACCAATCGTGGTGTTTCTCGTCAGTGCACGCTCGCGTCTTAAACGTGGAGATAAATTTGTCCACATCGATGCCTGGCAAACCGATGCACATCCACGAGTGGTTCAAACTTTGGATTCTCAGTTCTGAATTGATGGTCAGGCAGAATTGGTTCTTGGCCCTCAAAGAATTTTGGAATCTAGGTGTATCCGTGTATCCAAACATGCATGCTACCCTACCTATATACTGATTGGCTTGTCTCTCCGAATAGAAAATGATCAAATATTGGATTTGGGGTCCCGCAATTCTTGGAAACACGCAATTGCTGCTTGTCCTTCCCCCTGCTCTTTTTGCTTCATCCGCCATTTTGTGCTGGTAAAATGCTATGATTTGATGGGTCAATCAGCTACAGCATTGGCTCAGCGGCAAACATCCCGAAGTCGAAACCGCCGCCTACGCCCTGTGAAGCGGACGCCCGAGTCTCTGGCTGCCGACGAGGCTTAGCAGCCACCGTCTGCCAGTCGTCCGCCATTGCCGGGTGTGCCGGGTGGAAGGGAAAGGTTTCCTGCTGTTGATACCTATGGGATCCTATGGAACTATCTGCTGATAGCATGGTGAACTGCGATAGTCACCATACCAGAATCTTGCTCCGAGCGGTGGCTTCATGCAGCAGGCGAAAGTGAGGAAGTGAGGATCCTGACCCAATCATGGCACTGCTATGGGCCACAAGTCATGAACAGTTGCAGGGTGGTTTGTCAAAGACCTCCCAAGAGGTTGACTTCTGAAAATTTTACCCAACCTGCTACCTGTACTTCAGATACTCTCTGATACCCTAATTACTCAAAAATGATCAAAACTGACTGTTCAGTTGGGTGTTATGTATAGATTTGCCAAACAAAAAACTTTCGCACAAATTCAAGTCATCACAGAAGAACTCCCCAAAACTCACCCTGCGGCGTCGGGGTTTCCGTCCTTCTCTCCGCTCTTGCGGATGTCATACACTGCGAGGGTGCCATCTCCAGATGCTGCGCCTCGGATGGCCGGTGGTTTTTGGGGTTTTTGGGGAACCCATTTATGGTGATTTTGGGGATGGCTTGGTAAACTACCCAACCTGGTAATGACTAACATAGCATAACATAGCTATTGAAAATGGCCATAGACTATAGAAATAGTTGATTTACCCACTAAAAATGGTGATTTCCCCTGCTATGTTAGTTTACCAGAGGGTATGTTCAACTGGATTTACCGCATAAAAATACACAGTCAATTTTGGCTCCCTGAGTTTTGAACCCGTTACCATGAAACTATCCATGATTTGGCGGGTTTTGCTAATTTTGCACCCATACCCACCTTGTGTCGTCAGGGTCTTAGTTGGGTACAAAAGTCGAGGATGCGCAAATTTGGGGTCATGTTGCCGGGGAAAATGAGATTGGTACAGTCGATCATGATGACAACAGGTTCACCATTGAGCTGTTGCCAAAACCCCAAATATTGAAACACATATTGAAATGAAAAGTTTGTTCCCGTGCATTTTTTCGACGGAATTTGCATTATGTATTCCTACAGTATGTATTGCAGGAGCATGCAGGAGCTATAACGGTGGCAAGACGTGGGTTGAAATGTTCATCTCCAGGGGAAAACAAGCACGTCCTACCAACACTTCCCTGAGCAAATTTATGGGGGGAAGGGCCATCCCGCTACGGTAGTCAGTCTGTCCCGAAGCTTTCGCGAAGCTTTCGACGATTTTCGGTCACAACCTGGAAATCGTTGAAAAATTGTTTTCGAAGCCTTCAAATTGCTGTATGATTTCCCTGACGTGTTGAACGCAGAAATGTTGGAAATGCCATGGGAAATGTGCGAAATAATTCATGCTTGCTGAAAATCTCGAGCTCGCGAGCTTTCGCGGAAGCAAATCTTCGCAAAAGCTTTCGGGAATCTTTCGCGACTTTTGGCGACTTGGCGGAGCCATATCACCTAAAAAACCCTTTTCAAATTCTTGCGACTGGGGTTTTGGCCGCTGCTCAATGATGTATCGCATGAGATTTTCAGCAAGTGGATGACCACAGTTGACAACGGCATGTCTTCAAGCCTCAAACAAACAGTTGGTGATGTGTTGTGATATGTATATATATATATATAGAAGCCATAACAATTGGATGAAAAACATAATGCAAGACATGCAAGATAAAAGCACAGTGATTAACATGTCATATCTTGAACATGTGTTTTTTAAATATACTATATCTTGATCCTTTTTGGAATCAAAATACATGCAAGTGAATTTTACGAATCTCATGAACATGATTCGAACTCAAGCATCATGAAATCTTCGCAGCCCTCACCAGTCGAGGTGCAAAGGCTGGTGCCGTCTGTGCCCATGGCAAGGTCGGCAATCTGAGCGCCGGGGAGCTTACTGGTTGTTGGGTGGATGTTCATCCTAACAATATACATATTATTACATACATCATATCATCCTCTGATATGGTATAAATACAGGAATAGGCCATAGGTCCAAAAAGTCATCGTTTTTGTAAGCTGGTCAGTCTCAGAATCCTTGAGGTGGGGTGAACTACCTCCATAAGCCAACAAGGGTTCAACTGGGCACTGCTCATATGAGAATGTGTCAGAACTTGAGGCAAATTCTGATGATTCTTGGAATCAAACTATTCAACTGCGAAGGATTCTAGATCCAATTTTGGCAACCCAAACGTGGCTTTCCCTTGTCTTCAGAGTCGCCGTGCTTCTGGCCAGGTTTCCATCCTTTTTCGAAGCCCTGGGGCGCCCTGCGAAATCGTTGTTCTCGAACCAACCTCAATAGCTGCAATAGCTCTGGGGTCTCCACGTGATCTCGATGTTACCTGGCTTAAACAACTTCTCACAGATGGATTTGAGCACAAAAAGCCCTGAAGAATATGAGTTACAGTAGTTGGGATGATGGATCATCATTACAACTAGGGTTGAAAATAAATTCTGGAAACCACCAAGCGGCTAATCATGCGTATTATATCCATGGCACCCCTATTGTATCCCAATTTTTCCCAGCTAAATCATGTTAAATCCCCACCTTTGATTGGTAAATCCCTCTATATATATACATACATACATACATACATACATATATATATATACATATTATATATATATATTGCTTCAACACCAGCCACGCCCAGCTCCACCAGTGCTGAGATTCCACACTGACCGTAGCCTTCGGCTGCCGACCTTCGAAGATTCGGAGACCTCCGTCGTCATCGCCTGGCCGAAACTCATCGCCTACGGGGTCAAGCCCTGGGTTTTCACAGCATTTCAGAGCTGGGATTGTCACTGGATTGGATTAAGGGAAAATCTACAGGAAAACCTGGTTTTTACCATCAAATATAGGGCTTTCCTGTAATTTTTCCCATAATCCAATTCTATGAGATTGATGTTCAGCCATGTTCATCCCATAAATTTCTGGATGTTTGACTGGTTGGTGGTGAAAAAACCTACCCCTCTGAAAAAAAAAATGATGGAGTAAGTCAGTTGGGAAGGATGACATCCCATATATGAAATGGAAAGTCATAAAATTGATGTTCCAGTCACCACCAAGCAGTTGATAATGTTTGTTCATACCCTCCAGCAATCCGGCGCATGATGTTCTGGAAAATCCTCCAAAACCCTGGGGTTCAAAATAGTCACCCCAAGACTGGCAAGACTGCGCGCCTACCGCGAAACGCTGATCGTCCAAGGGCAAGAGGCACTGCGCACAGAGATGCACAGAGATCCCAGGCATGGTTGATTTAACAGATTGAAAACCATTAGAAATAGGACTTAATGGGATGAGAATTTGAATGGGGATATAGTGGGGTATTTTTCACCGCCTTGATTTGGGTTTGTCTGAAACATGTTAACCCATCAATTTTTAGAAACAAAAAGGGGAAATCATAGGGATATTATTGGGGACATGGTGATTCATATATCAGCAATCTGATATTTGGGTTTGTCTGAGAATTGAGTATTATTCTCCCAACATTGCAATTTAAATGATGAAAATGATCATCAGACCAACCCATTTGGAAAGTGGTTCGATCGAAAAACAAAAAGAATGGGATCATAATTACATGACCCTCCGCGTGCTATTTCTGTCTTCCCTCAATCTCAGTTATCGGATTTATCGACTGATGAAGCGTGTTAACTGAGTCAACTGGTGCGATGAAAAAAGCTTTCCGCCTTCCTCAAAAGAAATGGCAATCAAGCCAGTTGCAAGAAGCTCAAATTGCAGTGTCAATATGCTGAGGTCCACACATAGCCTGCAGACTTTAGCTTACACCGCCATACCTGACAAACTGTGGCAGCCCAGGCGGCGATTTAAGGGAATCTCGTGAATCAAGTGTCACTAAGATCCATTGATTTACCAAATCCAGTACTTTCCGTAAATCCCGGTTTCATTGGATTGGTTTAAGGGAAAATCTACCAGGAAACATTGGATTTTTATGGATTTTTCCTATGAAATATGGGGCTTTCCTGCAAAAAATCCCTTAAACAAATCCAATGAAGGTTGGATCCTGCCAAATGTCGCCTGCTTGTCGCTTTCCAAGTCGCTCAGCAGCGCCAACTTGTCAGCACCCGTCGAGGCCAAGATGGACTCTGACCTGGAAGCGCTGGAAATCTAAGCATGGGATAAATGATAAGCATATTATAATATTGTTATATAGAATAAATATGTATGTATAATAATATAATATATATATAATATATGAGATATATATATATATAATTGTAGATAATAACAACTATGTTTCATAGTATATAAATATTCTGATATGTAAAACCAAATATAACTGCTGCTTTCCGTCGGGATGTCTGGAAATGGTCTCTAAATGCTAGGAGTTTTGTTGAAAACCAAGCAAAAATGACTGAAGATTTGCCAACATACATGCACTACCGGCCAGGAATAGCGTCTTGGTTGAAAGCACCAAGTCCTCCAGGTGGCTTGTGAAGGAGGGTTTATCCCTCTGATCAAGCAACCAATAGGAAAAGGACATCTAGTTACCCTCTGGTAATTTAACATAGCTATGGAAAATCACCATTTTTAATGGGAAAATCCACTATAAATGGTGATTTTCAATAGCTATGTTAGTCATAACCAGAGGGTAAACCACCATTACCCATCGTTTACCATCACGTACCATCACTTACCACCAGTTCCCATCACTTCCCATCACCACAGTCACCAATTCACCATCCATCTGCCCCAAGGGCAATGGCTACCTCAGCCCCCTGGCATCCATTTGGCTGCGCGACAGGAGCGCTTATGACCTTGGTAGTTCGACGTGGACTCCGTAGACCAAGAAGGGGAGTTCATGGAGTCTGAGTTGATTTTCAAGACATGATACCGAAGTAACAATCACAGCAACAATGATAAGCATAAACATGAATGGTACTAGTACATACCGAAAAACAATGATTATGACGCTATGTGATCATAGTAATAATAATGGGCGGCTTTACTCCAGAAGAAGATCGAAACGAACAAAAACACCCATGGACCCATGGACCCATGGGTATGAGTCAAAACAAAAGGTACCCTAGTAGATACACTTAGATGGTGAATACTAAGCATACTATATAAACATATATAAACATAGACTATCTGTGGTCCCGGGTGGTCCCGGTCTTGTTGACCCCCGCTTGACCCCCAAAACGGTCACCAAGTGACCAGTGATGGTCTGGGACAATTCCTCACTACCTCGGTGGACCATTTTTGGATCATGCGGGATTCCTCCAAGGCCTTCCGGAAACAAAAAACTGATGTAATTGGATATTGGATCTAATATACTTGGATCTAATTGGGGATCTATATCCATGTAATGTATGTAATTGAATCTATATAATTGGATCTAATTGGGGATGGTAATTGGATATTTTGATGTTTTACCATCTCTGCCATACAAAAGTCAGCTTTTCCCGAACTGGCTGAGACGTCCAGGTGGCATTGGTCAAGATCAAAGCTATGGAGCTCCACCTGTCCATCAGTGGATGGCGGAAATGCTTCCAGTTGAGGCTTTTCCATGGGAATAACTATGGCAATAACTCCATGAATTTTAAAAAATAACACCCTATCAGGTCCTATCATTATGGTTGCATACCCCCCAGGTTGTATCCAAGTATGTTCAAAACACGCAACTTTCTCTTCAGGTTCTGCCTTACCCTCCGGCAAATCAACTTGGCATAAACCCAAGGATATGATCTTGATAGGGGGCCTATTTTCCATTTCCAATTAGCCGCCAGAAAAAGAGAAAGAAGAAAAAGCACCTAAATATCAACATAGATATAATATATAGATATAATATAGATATTATTTTTATAGATATAATATAGATATTACATGATATTACCAGTTTGGGGCATCACTAAAAACCCAGTCACCCAGTCAATCTCACAGCATCCAGTGGCTTAAAGTCCCCATGGCTTCACACCTCCCCGGTGATGGTGGCACAGGCCACCAAGGCACGTGATGGATGGAACTGGGCCTCAAAGGTGTGCTCCTCGTTCGGCGTTCGGCTTGCCAATTTGGGTGAGTCGAATTTTCGGGAGCAAAAGTCGTGGGATAATGAATTTTTGAAGAATCTCAAAAGTCATGAATGGGAGATTAAATCTCCCAAAATGATCCAAAATGATCCAAAATGATCCAAAATCAATCTTCATTCTTTTTTTAAAGCTTCTTGGGAATAGACTGAATAGACCTGGCGAATCCTGGCGAATACCTACTATGGCGAACGTGGGAACCACAGCTGGACCACTCAATTACCATCAATAGTCAGATGGATATCAGGACCACTGGCGTCCCAACCGTCTCCTTGGTACTTATGCTCAACAGCGGAGCAGCCATGAGTTAAGCTTTTCTTGTGGCTAGGTATCTGGATAGTAACGAGGGCTTCTTGTGGACAACCTTCACTGGGGAGTTTCTGCAAGAGTTTTCAGTGAAAAAAAACATCTGATTCTCCAAACTTTCAAGAGCAACCTAAGAGCCACGTCCCACCAAAGTGTCTTGCATTCGTCGTGCTGCTACCACACTTGCGAGTCTATGCAGCTTATTCTATGCAGCTTTGCCCACAGCAACGGTTTTCAGCGCACGCTGCGCGTGCTGCGGGTCTTATGAGCTGGAAATGCTGAGGGGCCACAGATTGAAAGACACTGCTCCATCAAGGCGACATGCGGCGACCACAAAGGGTTCCGTTTGGTGACCACAAATGGCCTGTAATTTACAACATAGAATTCGACCATCGTCATGATATTGAACGAGCAAACCAGGTAACAATGATTTCGTGGAAGTTTTGAAAGGTACATGTGCATCCCAGGTTCATATGAGCCACAGTTTCACTTCACCGGATCTCTAAGCCTAATATCTATGCCTGCCGTAATCAACTGTGCATCAGCTCATCACTGAGCCGACACAGCGGTGGTCACTATTTGTGCACCTTAGCACATCCAACCCCAGCCAACCCCAGGACATGCTTCGAACCGCTGGCAGAAGGAAACACCGGGAAATACCCACAGAACTGACTCAGCTGACCGCTTTTTCCTGTTGCGGAAACTCAGCTGTCCGCATTTCACTCAGCGGAGACAGTTGGAAACAATCATGACCGAAGGGCGTGCTGTGGAAGTCCACTGATCATTTTCAATACCCCGTCAGAACCGAATTCATACTGTAACTGGGAGTGGGAAAAAAATACATATAAGATCATATCAGGTAACTATACATAGCAAACCTGGAAATGGGCACTTTTTAAGCCCATCAGCCAACTTCCTCCCTGCCCTTGGGCCATGTCTGCCATGTTCACTCCGAAGCAATGCCACGCAGGCGAGTCGTCATTCCCAGGCAAACTTTCCCTGCCACTTCGATGGATCCAACGAATCAGGGAACAAAAAACGACCTGAAAAGTAGGCCATGATTGGTAAATTTGCTGGGTATGTATCAGCCATGATTGTTATTTGCTGGGTATATATTAATCAAGCCGAAAAAACTCCAGATGTCCCACTTCCGTCCATAAAATGCCTCATCTCCATCGTAGTAGTCCTGGAGATCTGCATCCTCCATGCATGCCTGAGGGGCTGGATGCATTCAAGACGTCAACCATTGGATCTTAACCCTCCAAATATTGGATACGTATGGATATATGGATATGTATGGATATGTATGGATATGTATGGATATGTATGGATATGTATGGATATGTATGGATATGTATGGATATGTATGGATATGTATGGATATGTATGGATATGTATGGATATGTAT
>Ga0126342_10001427_pt1 | contig 33587 bp, 26 predicted proteins | sample Cyp1metagenome_FD_92528 | JGI IMG/M metagenome (GOLD analysis project Ga0126342, IMG submission 92528) | Coral microbial communities from Lord Howe Island, Old Settlement Bay, Australia - Cyphastrea 1 metagenome | ecosystem: Host-associated > Invertebrates > Cnidaria > Coral ...
AAATATAATATAATATATAATAAAATATATTATATTATATAATATATAATATATAATATATAATATATAATATAATATAATATAATATAATATAATATAAATTATAATATAATATATAATATATCATATAATATATAATATATACAATATTATATAAAATATGCATTATATAATATATAATATATAATAATGTATAATATAATATATAATATAATATATAATATATACAATATTATTAAAAAAAAGCATAATATAATATATAATATTTAACAATGTATAATATAATGTAATATAATATAATATATAATATAATATAATATATAAAATACTATAATATATAATATAATATAATATATATAATATATAATTTTAATATACTATATAATATGTACACATGATTTATATACACCATGTATTTGCAGGCATGTTTACCAACAACTTTAAAATCATCCAGTCATGTAACGACTCACCAGAAAATTCGGGGTCTGAATCATATTGACACCCTCTGAAACTGCAGATGACGCCCCCTAATTCCAAGTTTTGCTTTTTGATGACAGGGTACCCGGGTACCCAACATTTGATAGTTTATCAATGTCAATCATCATTTTCCCACATTGAGAAACCATCACATGTCAATTAAGAGATGAAAATTCAGCCTATCCATTAATGTAAACCAAATAATATATTACTCTCGGGGTAAACTACCGTACGAGTAGTGGAAAAATCCTTGGTTTCCTTAGGAACACGATCTACAAATAGTGTATTTTCAGGGATTGTCCACCGATTTTCGATGTTTAACCCAGGGGCAATGAGTCCAGGAGCTCCTCACTACTGGGGCTGTGATCCAATTCGTGGGCTGCGACCTGAGTCACGGGGAAAAGTGGACGGGTCAAGTGCGAGTTGAGGCTATAAGCATCCCTCAAGTCCTAAGTAGGTTATAACATGTTAGTTCACCCCAATTATAAGTGGTGAAACATCCGACTTATCCCACTGAAAAAAAGGATAAAAAAAACAGGGATATCACATGATATCACCTACTTAAGATTTGTGGGATGATCCACCAAGTAAGCATTTGAAGTCATTATAGGCATTAATTTTAGTTTCTGATATTTTCTGATTATTCATGTTCGTATATGTTAGTTCGGTTTATGTTGCAATTGAGGCTATAGGTCTATAGTTTCTATCCAGATGACGTCTCCAAAGACCATGCATTAAAAACATAGGGATGACTCGGGATGACTGTGATATTGCGTGATATAACCAACAAACATGGGGAGATTCGCCAACAATAGGTGGATTGCTACATCCCCTGCTGACGTTCAACAACCCATTCCAAGCTAGTCGGCTAGTCGATCGGGATTTTCCTCCAGTTTTTGGCGACGAAACGCGGAATTCCCAAACATATGGGGAGCTGTCTGAAAATGGGTTGTATACCCCTCCAATGGGGATAATGATCAGAATGATCAAACGTTTAATTTTAATTGGGGGGTGCCCTATTTTCATACAATCCCATATTCTTGAAACCATCCACTACCATTCAACAGTTGGAATCTTTGCCCCCATTTCGGCCAACAAGATGGAATTATGATGAATTGTGGAATTGGGACACCAAAGTTCAATAGGACCATGGTGGTTTTGTGATTCTGACCCTTTTGGAATTGGGATGGCGACAATTGCCCTTCAGGATGAAGGTCACATAGCTTGCTCAGGTGGAGACTTTGATAGTCCTTGGTGCCTTTTCGTTGGTTGAAAATGGCTCCAAGAAATTCCCGGTAACAAGGCATTCATGACATTCATTCAACACATGTTTTTGGGAGCAGAATATCAAGGAATTCGTGTGGACCACAACCGAAAAACACAACTCACATGACAATGGCCCGAAAGTAGCCTCTGTGGTAATCTAAGACCTAAGAGTTCGCTATGTAAAACCACCTCAAAGGTCAGACTAGAAGAGGCTAAATCCCCAGTATTCCATGTATATTTCATGATATTCAATGAATATTCTATTGTATGCCCATTCTACCACCATTTTGATGGCGAAAGCTCTTTTTTTGGCCAATCCCGCAGCGAATCCTTCAGACTTCAGACTTCAGCCGTGCTGAGACATAACCTCGGCTGGATGGACATCGGGGAAGCACAGCTACCAAGCCCAACAACTAATGAGTGGGGAGATGGGAGAGGGACCATCAAAAGTGGGATGTGGGCAATGCCACATCAACATCATCAATCGACCATGACATCATGACTGGGGATTTTTGGAAAACCACCCATCAAAATGCTGATGACTTGGGAATGGTGAAATCGGCTTTTTGCACCAGAAAAGTGGTGGGACACCGTCCCACTTAAAACAACATTAAGTGAAATTAGCGAGTCGCTCCCAAGCTGGTGAAAGACTGGCAGGCTTTGCAAGGCATTGCCACCTGCCGGCAGGGAATCTCTCTTTGGAGGCCCATCTAAAAAAGCGGATAGATCAGGAAAATCCGTACAAATCTCAGTTCGCCTAGCTATAAACATGTGTAAAGCAAATGGTCTATCCTAGGGCTAGGGGTTCTCTTCTTGAACCAACATGGATAGCGTTTTTTTTGAACGAAGAACACCAGATCCGGAAAAACATGCGGTCAACAAAACTGGATGAGGTCTTTCCAAAAAATATTGGAATTTTGCAGGACAAAGACACGTGAATTGTATCGCTCTAGATAAATCCTAATAATTCATCAGCCTGAAAACTGCGGCCATTTCGGGATAGTTACCCTACATTTCCCATCATTCCAGTGGCATCGCAGTGAAGTCGTTATATCTTTTCCAGAATCCAAATAGATAGTACCTTTCGTTCGTCAGCACATCATCATGTATCTATCTAATTAATCATATTCAACCATAGTCCAACTATATTTTCACGAGATTCGAACCATTTCCAGCCGTTAGACCTATAGCAATCCAAACAAAAACAAATCACAATAGTATATTTTTGTTTTTCATCTTTTATTTTTTTTGGGTTTACTATGAATTTCCGGGTGCTCTTTTCGTGCTAAAAATCGCGGTCTAGATCGTGCTCGCTGTTACGGGCTACTAGACTTGACTCAAACTTAAACATGTTATTTTTCTATCATTTTGTTTTTTTGGGGGTTTACTAAGTTACTATAAAATACTATAAACATATTTCAACATATTCCAAGCACATCACCGCAAGCAAGCTGCCTCTCTCACAGCAGTTGGCCGCCGCTTTGAAGGTGCCGGCGTCTGGATCAACCTCCGGGTTGTCCGGGCGGGTCGGGGACATCAGAAACCAGCTAGAAATGAATCATGTTGGTAAATAGTCCATACATGGAAATAAGAACATGATAAATCTTATTAGAAACCCAATGAAACCCTATTAGAAACCCAATGAAACCACATTAAAATCTCACTAACTGGTCAAATTCCTTTCTGGTTGGATGGTTAGATCCCCATGGTTAGACTAGCTACTATAGGAATCTAGAGGAATCTAGAGGAATCTGGTTGGTGGTTTTAACCATCTTGAAAAATATGAGTTCGTCAATGGGAAGGATGACATCCCATATATGAAATGGACAATAAAACATGTTCCGAACCACCAATCAGCTTTTTTTGATTGAAATGTCTTGAAACATGTGTTGAAACCAGGATGCTAGCACCAGAAACCAGGTAGTTTGAGAGTAGAATCCATTTTTGCTTGCATGAAATGTGTTGAAGCATGTGTTGAAACATGTTGAAACCGGAGTGGTAGCCATAAGATCATCTTCAACCCTCATCAATATCTAAAAATCAGGGTTAACACTGCCTGTAAGAAGGGGATGATGGTGACCCCAAACAAATCTCAAAAGTACGTTTTCTCTTACCCTTCTATCTTAGCTTCATACCAAGTCTTGCAGTGGACTAGGCTAATTGTGGATGACCCTCTAATCTAGCATAGAAATTTTGCAATATCAATTGGCAAATCATCAACGAATGGGTCACGCTCCATGGCTATGTCAAATTAACAGAAGGTAGCACATGAACATGCAAGTGAATGACATGTGATTTGAACATTCCTTTGTACCGTTGAGTCTCATCGCCCGACTTTCTCTGCTCTGAATTTTCAGGAGGTATAGTATAACTTAGCATTGAGATTAATATTCCCTATGGATCCTTCCAAGGGACTAAACCTCCCAAAGCATACCTCCCTTCCTTGGAAGATACGATGCAGATCTGCGCCTCTTGCTTAGCCATCCGCTGCAGCAGCTCCAAAGCAACTTGGTCCGTGGCCGCAGGGGCTACGCTCAAAGCGTTCAAGGCGGCGTTGAAACCTCAAATGCCGAGAAAAACACTGGCCTTTTATCATTGGAACTGAAAAGAGGTCAGAAAACTGGGGATCATTAGCAACACTGGAAGGGACGGTTTACACTCAACCATGGCTTTTGATCGGTTATCAGATTCTTTTCTGCAGATTTCCCATTTAACTATTTAACCAATTTCTGGGAAAATAACATGAATGATTTGAATCAGCTAACTGCAATGGTGCCCCACACTTAAAAGCTGGTTTATAAACCATAGATCAATGTAGGCAAATATACTTACCCTGATATCTCTGCCACAAACTATAGTAACTATAGAATTCAGTGAACTTAAAGCAACTTAGCTGTCACTTCCGGCCCCAGCTTGTGCTACTATGATGCATGCGAAAACAAACAAAACATGACGTGCCAAGGATCTGATTTCCCCAATTTCCACCATTGACTCGCTCATGATGTCCTCAGAGCCGCTGAAGTGATCGCTCGAACGTTCTCTGTGTCTCAAAATCATCAATCCGATATTTTCCACCATCCCCAACCAGAAGTATGTGCTATTTATGAACACACTGGAAGTCTTTTAATGTGTTTACCATAGCATGGCGCCCCCAAAATTTGATGACAAGCACTTTCCGATTAATGTTCCCTATGAAAATAGCCATTTGGCATGTTGCTATAGCATAGTATAGCAAATAGATGCAAATAGTATAGCCTAGTTTTGGACAAATCTGAAACTAGTCTCGGACTTTTGGTGAATGGGTCCGAGTTGAGAAACTCGGAGAGTTTCTGCGGAAAGATACCCTCTGGTTATGTCAAAATAGCTATTCAAAATGGCCATAGAAATAGTGGATTTATGAAAAATGGTCATTTTCCAGTTCGTTATGTAAACGTTTACCAGAGGGTATCAGTCGAAACGCGGGCATTCCTGGCATTCTGACGTCAAGTTCCAGGCGGCCAATAGGGTCAAAACCAGTGGCCATTCTGAGCCGGGACAAGCGCTCATTGCCTCAAGGGACGAGATTCTCTGACGGAGAGGTACGGAGAGATTTCGACTGAGACCCTCTGGTAAACGTTTACCCTCTGGTAATTTAACGTAGCTATTGAAAATGGCCATAGAAATAGTGGATTTACCCATTAATAATGGCCATTTTCAATAGCTATGTTAAATTACCAGAGGGTACATAACGAACTGGAAAATCACCATGCTATTCATGGGAAAACTCACTATTTCGACTGGGCAATTTTCAATAGCTATGTAAACGTTTACCAGAGGGTAATCCAAGTGAATATCCATTTGGAGAGATACTGGATTCTCTTTTTCATGGTTAGTAATATAAACAGCTGACTTGGAGATTCAACCACATTTGAATCCTGCTAACCATACTATAAACCATAAAAAAACCATAGTTTTCTGGTTTGATTATCCCTCAAAGCTGAAGTCCCAAGTCAGTTGCCAAGTCAGTTGCCATCATCCCCACACAGCGATTGGTGAGGCTCCTCAACACCAGTCGTCACCGAAATTCTACTCCCACTGACGGATGATTTATATCTTCATGACAAATCAAAGCCTGTTGCGATAAGTGCATAAAAAGCTGCTTCCATACTTGCAGATCCCTTGCAGATTCTTGGCAAAATCCACACTGGCAATTTAATGATCTCCCCATTTGCTGGTGGAATCCGTACATTGTTGCAGCTAAACATATATATATAATATACACTTTAACCATGGCAATCCTCCATTTTGCTAGGTAAGTCAGAAAATTCCATCATCAAGTAGACCTTTCCGCAGTGAACTTCTCCATTTCGCTGGAACTCCTTATCTTTGCTACTTAGAGAATGGAAAACCAACATTAGTCTTTTCAGCAGACACCAGCAAAAAATCCCAACAACTCACTTTATCCCTGGGTTAATAGCGGATTCTTTATGGATTACGGTGGGCAACATGAATCATTCAAGGTCCAAATTCAAGGTGGAGCACTCCCCAGTTATAAGTTGGTTTATAACCCCCGAATTCACTAGTTGGATTATATACTGGTTGGTGGTTTCAACCTACCCCTCTGAAAAATGATGGAGTGAAAATCTGTTGGGATGATGGCATTCCCAATCTATGGAAAATCCATTAACATCCATTAAAATCCGTTAAACCACTATAATCCCCATTATTCTCAGATGGGAAAGTCATTTTTTCCATTCATGTTCCAGTCACCACCAACCAGTTGTTTTGATTGGTATCACAAAGCCTCCTTGATGGATCATCGACATATCCCACTGAAAAAAAGGATATAATCTACGTATACTAAGTGGGATGATCCACCAGTAAAATTAGAGTCACTCTCTGGTACTCTAACATAGCGAACGGAGGAAATCACCATCTTTAAATACGTTAAATAAACTGTTTCTATGGAGCATGTTCAATAGCAAACTGCTAAATTACCAAAGGGAAACTATGGTTATAGTAGCCATAAACCATAGTTTATCAAACATTAACCATATACTGTATACTACTCATAAACCATAGTTATAGTAGCCAACTATATAACCATAGTCCATTTTCAATAGCAAACTGTTAAACCATAGCTATCAAACATTAACCATATATAACCATATATAACCATATAGCAAACTCTTCGTCATTCTCAAAGGATTCATCGCCCAGGAACAGCTCGGTAGCTAATCTCATCCTTGGATCGAAAGCCGAATCATGGAGCATTGGAGCGGGACAAATCTCGGAAGGCTGAAAAAAGGGACTAAAACCAGCCCTGTTTCTACATTTTCTACCGGAATTTCATGAATGGATAGTAAGATTTCCGTGGTTTTTTGTGGTTCAAACACATTGAAACGCCAATTTTGTGGATATTTGATCTACCCCCAGATTGTCAAGCCACCGGCATCGACCACAGATGCATTTCCTGCAGCTGGGAATCTTTCTGGTAAATGTGCCATCCAAACATGGGAAATAAACCATCAGAAAAGGTGAAAGGTGATGGAACGTATTGAAACGTGGTGATTTAAACATCAAAAAAGACGAAACGTGGTGATTGAAAATTAAAACACAGGTGAACAGTTTGGATTTTATCATCAAAAGAAAGAGTTATTATTATGGTATTTAACCGTCCAAGAAATGGGAATTTAATCATCAACAATCGTGACTCAACATGACTTAACCATATTTAACCATCAAACATCGGGATATTCACCAGCCATAAGGGGATTCTACAAACAATGGCGAATTCACCAGGAGAAAATAAAGTGTCAAAAACAAACATGGATGATAAGGGTTGAAGAGACCATTTGATGGGAGGAGGACACCTTGAACCAATAAATACACGTGATGGTACATACCAAAGCAGATTTAATCATAAGGATTTGCGACAATTTGAACGGTTGCATCAACAAAAACAGAGGGATACCCAGAGAGTCTTGACATGTCATCACTAATGTCATGTAAGGACTTGAAACAGGATACAACCGAAGAAATGGTGCATTGGAGATCGAATATAAGGATATCATTCAAGTCATTGGGCACCCATCAGAGTGTTGACCAATCCATCTACCAATGGCCTCCAAAGACTTGCATGTTGAAACTCATGGTCATGACTAGTAGGAATGGGAATAAGAGTCTCAGCAACAAGAATGAAGGATGACCCGCAAGATGACTCTTTCCCTGTAGAAACAGAGTCTGGGATAGTCTGGGTGTGCGCCGCAACTTATACATGGTAACTTGGAGAGACTTCTTCCATGATCAAGTCTGCTTGATGGCTTTCACTCTCTGAAGAATGTGAAAGTCATTCTCTAACATACACAAAAAAAACACGCATGCTTCAAACCATCAACTCGAAATGCGTCATTATTCTGAACATCAGAACATTTTTGCTAAAAATCTCCAAAGAATTCACAGAAGTAAAATAATGGAGGTTTCCTACGGGGCTACCTCATTCCTCACCAAAAGTAAAAAAGTTTCAATACTAAAATGGTCAGCAGGGGAGCACCTCGAGAAGGTGCAAGGCTTTGCGCCAGTCTTTGCTCTTCTCACATGCAGCGATAGCACAATTGAAACCTCGAAGCTGTGGCACAAAAGACTGGAAGAGAGACATAGAGAGACTGGCTGGTTGGTGGTTTTAACCCCTCTGAAAAATATAAGTCAATGGGAAGGATTATCCCATATATTATAGAAAATAAAAAATGTTTGAAGCCACCAACCAGCTGGAAATACCAGAAACAATCAGAAACAGCTGGGCTTTTTATGGCTTCATCCTGAGGTACCGGAGCTGGTATCCAAGAGGTTGGACTCACGGCATGAAACATCAAACGTGGGTGAGAATTAATGTGGTAAACCCAATACTCAACATCCCCATTTGGTGAGAACTTGGTGGCACTGCCACCGAATACTTTGCTCTGTTTCAAGTCTGTTTCATAATAAATTATTGACAAATCATCATATATATATATGTGTGTATAACTTCCTAAGAGTGAGTGTTTGGGAATGGATCTCAATCGTGTGTCCGCCACCATCAAACTTCACCAAACAGGAAGGAGCAAAGTCGACCATCCGAGCGGAAACGAGGCAGCCGAGGCACTAATTTCATCGGCCAATCTTTCCTGACACATCCTTGGCAAACTCGGTTGCGTCGGTAAGCTGCGGCAAGCTCGACGTACTTCATGGCCATCAAGTGGAATTGGATTGGGGGATTGACATCTTCAATAGATACCATCTGGTTATTTAACATAGCCATGGTATAGATGGCCCATAGATTTATAGATGGTTTACCGTTCTTAAAAATGGGATCTTTCCATTTCGCGAACTAGCTGTTAGTCATAACCAGAGGGTAAAGTTTCCATAGTCTTCCACCTTCTTATGTTGGATCCATCATGGAAAACATGGCACATGCTGATCCCAAAGATTGTTGCTGTCCTGGGCCACAAAAACAAGCTGAAAAACAAAAACATATGTGTTCTGTTTCGCCAACAAAACGATGTTTTCAACTGGTTTTAATGGGAACAAAAACATGTTTTGACTGGTGAAACAGAAGTTTCAGGTGCTCAACCACCAATTTTTTCCTGCGAAGTCCCACCATTTCTTCCCTTCCAAGTTATCACCGAGGTACTGAGAGAGCAACTGCAGGGCCGGTAGGAGCTGACCACATCTTGGTGCGGTTTTTGTTGCAGCGAAAAGCACGCTGTTTTTGGTGTATTGAGGCGGAACGTACCCTCTGGTTATGTCAAAACAGCTATTGAAAATGACAATAGAAATAGTGGATTTTCCCAGCTATAAAATGGTGATTTTCCAGTTCGTTATGTTAGTTTACCAGAGGGCATATTATAAACATGGGAGAAATGGAAGACTATTTGAAACATATGGGAAATACGGGACATGTTGAAATAATTGATGAGAAAACATAGGAAACAGTGGGAACATATAGGAATATGAATATGGACCATATGGAATAATTACATATAATTACGGGACAACTGCAGTACCAATTTTAGCAATTTAATTTATCACTATTTTATGGTACTCCCCCCCCCAGTTAAACCAGCGTCCAGCGTTTCCAGGCTTGACGTTCTATGACCATCCAGTCGGTTCTACTGGTCCACAACAGTAACTCTCCTGTTTGGGATTCCCATTCTTGTTTAAATTGCTATATTATTGTGTATATAAAATATTATCTATATATATATATACACATGCGTCACATACGTATGTATATATATATATGTATTTTAATGTATGTATATTGTTTATAATTATATATATATAACCCCAAAAGGAAATAATCATACTTCATAGCTATTTTGCAATAGGATTTTAGCACATCATATCCGTGTCCAGACACCCTACAAATGTCTTGGCCAGGCTTCGGTCATAATAAAAAACATGGCTTGCTGGAAAATCGCATACCCTCTGGTAAACCAACATAACTATGCAAAATCACAATTTTAATATGTAAACCAACTATAAACTGCCATTTTCAATAGCTATGTTAGTTTGCCAGAGGCTATTTATGATATTTCTAGATGACCCTCCCAGCCTCCCAGCTTTAACACTCCATGTCTAGGCCAATTGCATAATTGCTATGTTTGACACCCATTTCGGTGGTAGCCGTGCCATGCCACTTGTCCATGGCGCTCAACGCGCTGTTGCAAGCGATGACCAGGTTGTAAGGGCTCATCCTCATGCTGCGTGCCATAGACCTTGGATGCCGTGCCATGCTCGAGATTTGGCGAGGTGAAACCTCCATATTTTTTACCCCAATTTTTTTAAATGCTGGATTCTATCCACACGCGCTTAAACAACTATAGGGATATTACTACCATATGAATCACCAGGTTTTACACTTTCCGATTTTCCCAACCAAGCTGGCCCACTCAGCGAATCCCGGTTCGCCAAGCAGCAGTAACTGCAGTGCGACCTGCAGCTCACGTAGGAACCCAACCTTCAACCCTCAAAAAAAACTCCGCTGAAGTTGGTTCATGTCTTGTCTATTGTTTACTGGTGATTTGGTTATGGGTCAAAACCCTGGCAGCCAAATGGTACACATTTTTTTTTGCTGGTATAGCTGAATGGTTATTCCCCCTATGGTTATAATTATATAATCGGTTTTGACCCATCCATAATTTCTATTCTAATGGATGTGGATAGCGAAATCCCGGACTTTTGTAATCCCATATTTGCTCCACCATCCAACCTGTTGCAGCTATATAGAAACACACAGACACACCTCTCGCGGTCTCGCGTGATGTTTTTCAGAGTCTATCATTGAAAACTCTTCCGAGACTGCTTGAACTCCCTTTCATGTAGTAAAAACCAGAGAATCTTCCGCTGAATTGGCTCCCTGGGTTTCTCCCCAAAACCCTAACCGCCACGAGGCCTGCCATTGCCCCCCCTTTTCGCAGGAATTGATGGCAGAATTTAGGCTGATCCTGAGCGTACCAGCACCAACAGGAGAACCCCATGGCTTGTCTACTTGGGTTTTGTCTAAGGAAAAACATAAGAAGATTACCATGAGTAATGAGCTAAACCGCCATAAACCATCCATAAACCATCCATAAACCATCCTCAATTGGGGTTTATGAAATTTCTGTATACTTCTAGCAATGGGATCTAAGCATTACCCCCAAGTGGATCCTAATTCATTCAGGGGTTGATCCGCGGCCTTGCGCTTGGTCAAACATCAAATTCTTGCCGTCCACATCCCCCATTTTTCCAACTAAGACCCCGTTGTTGCGACATAATCGATATTTTGTGGGTAAAGAATCTCCACTGCACCCCATTTTTTGTGGGTTCCCGATCTATAACCCATATCTTCCCTTCCCAATTCTTCATGCCTTATCTTGGATTTGCTTAAGAACACCCCAAAAAAACTATAAAACATATTCAATGGCCATTTCAGGTACCTAAATTGGAGGTACCTACCATATATAAGGCCTATAAAAGGCCTAAATTTCAGGGAATATCCCCACAAAATATGGCCAAAAATATGGTACTAGCGTACCTCCATTTTAGGATACTGGAGATCTCCCATTGACATATTCCCTTAATCGATTCCCTAGTCGGTTCGTGGATTCCCCATTGGGAAAATGGGAGCCATTTTAAGCCCATCGGACTCAGCACATCCATAAGATTTACAGTTCAGCAATTCCCAGCGATCGCGAAAAAATGGTGGTATACCTACCAATGGCATTTAATGGCATTTAATGGCATTTAATGGTGGTGTAATAGGATCTAATGAATTTTAATGGCATCTGGTTGGTGGTTTCAACCCTACCCCTCTGAAAAATGATGGAGAAAAAGTCAGTTGGGACATGTTGGGACTATGATTCCCAACTGAATGGAACAATAATCGACATGTTCCAAAGCACCAACCAGTTCAGGAATTTTCCAAGAACATGTCCAAGAACATTTCCCATCACCACCTTGTGGTCATTTAACATAGCTATGGAAATTCCACAAACATATCACCATTTTCCTAGAAATAAATCATCAAATAAATGGGCATTTTCCTAGGTGAAATCATCTATAAATGGGCCATTTACCATGGCTATGCTTAATTTCCAGAGGGTAACCCTGTGAAAATCAAACCCCCCAGTGCCAGGCATCTCATCCAGCGGCCGCGATGACAGCAAGGCCAAGGCTTCCTCCCAGTGACCACCACAAGCCTTGACAACGGATAGCGTCAGCTGCTGGCGTTAGATTTTTTTTTGGGACGGAGGGGGTCCTAGAATGGATCACTATACTATGAATATGATACTATATATATACATATACACATGTGTATGTATATATATATATTATAGATATAGTATTGTATTGTGATAATAGATAACACTATAATAACAATACCATAATATTCAATTGCTTATAGTAGTAAATAATGAATACTTCTCAAGCACTAGATAGGGTTCAATTTTGAAGCAAGAAATCGGGGAGTTTAATCCACAAAAAATGCTGCAACATTTTATGAGGACTTTATGGTAATTTTGTGCTTGATGAATAAACCATATTCAGAAAATTCAGCTTCATCAACCCAAATGGCAGATTTATGAAAAACATCGGAGACATCAGTTTCATCAACCCCAAATTGCAGATGTTGCATGGTGATCAAACACCATCAAACACAATAAAAACACACCAGCCTCCGATTCCACTGAAACCATCTCACGTTAAACTGTCATCGAGTTGCGGCGATGGCGGCGTTGTAGACAACCTGCAGTCGGACCACTTAATGAATTGTTAATCTTGAAATATCTTGAACAAGGAAATCTTGGGATAAGTACCCCAATCCTAACCCTCGTTCCAGTATGTTCCAGTGAGGTCGCAGTGAGGTCATTATAACTTATCCAGAACCATTATTAAGTTCTTTTGGGAAAACTAATTAAAGGGGTCGGTGTGGTAAACCGTTTATTATCATCTACCTAGTTGTTATTCAATGGGGATGACCCCTCTACATCCTCTATTCAGCAACCAGCCAATGGGAAAGGACATCTTTGGGTACCCTCCTTCTCATGATTCCCATGCCGGCTCCCGGATTTTGTCTCAGAAGCTCCGAGGCAGCATTTTTTTCACATCACAGTGTCTTCCAAAGAATGCCTTCTGAAAAATGATGAACCTCAAACCGACTTCATGAAATTCGTCGGTTTTCCGTTGTGTTTTCGAACCCCGCCTTTTTTAATCTGAAACTCATCTAGTTGCTTTAAACCCGTGTGAAAAAAATATCTGTCATAGATCCCCATTGGTCGGGTTTTTAGAATCAAACTGAAGATGACAACCACCGACCTAATCATAATTGATTCATCTTCCCAGATCGAGCCTCCATGTATAGTATATATTTACCATGAAATTTACCTACAAAACTGGCTCATTTATGGGGTAAATGTTGGTAAATATTCCAGCACCATGCTTCGCATATGGGCTTCTACACATATTCATTGCCTGGGTACCCTCCGGTATACAGAGAAATGGATCGTTTCTCTGGGGAAATTTCTAAGGGTTGCCACAGGCTGTTAGGGCTAACCAGAGGGTATCCCCCCAGTTCAGAACTTATATACCCATTGGACACCCAAATTTCACAAACCTCGAAAAGGTAAACAGATCTACCATTGATATAGATTACCCTCCTGTAAACAAACATAGATGTGCAAAAAAAATCAAAATACACCATGTGTATCCATTTGCAGATTGTTGTCCTACAGAAATCATATGCTTTTCCACCTCCAACGTGAGTTTCCCCCTAGCAGCCAACATCCCAGCTATCCAACATCCACATCTGTCCACCCCGGGTTCGATCGCCTGGTTCGCCAAATTTCGGCCGACGGCCTCCCTGAGCAGCTCAAGGGCCACAGCACGTTGAGAAGATCGGCCACAGGAGCCTAGGGACGACCTGGTGCCCTGGTGGCAATGGTTAGGTATCTACCATTTTTCTAAGGCCTAAATTTCAGGGAATATCCCCCCAAAATATGGCCAAAAATATGGTACTAACGTACCCAGTACCTCCATTTTAGGATCCTGTTTTATTCCCATTGACTTTGGTGAAATGCCACGAATCCTACCCTCTGGTAAACGTCTACGTTTTGCTATGGAAAATCACCATGCTATTAATGGGTCAATCCACGAACTAAATGTCCATGTTCAATAGCTATGTAAACGTTTACCAGAGGGTACTAAGTAGGTTAGTTCACCCCAATTATAAGTGGATCAACCCGGCTTGTCCTGAAAAAGCCGAGGATATACAATGATATAACCTACTAAGTGGGATGATCCTTCAAGTATAGCAATTCTGAACAAGGTAGGCACATATAACCCCGCAAAAATGGAAACTTCTTAACATGGGGGATCCCCAAGTCACCACGGGTTTCAATGTATTTCAGTACAATATAAACTGGTTTGATGATTTGGATGATTTGGGGTTTCTCCCCATTTTAGGACACCTCCAAATAATGATAGCTTGCCTTTCGATCTTGTTGGGGTTACTATGGGGATTGTATCTTAAATATATTATATTAATATTATAACCATGGTTGTAAATTGGATTTGTCCAAGAATAGGGTACTGTACCTCTAAATCCAGCGTTTATGATCGGTTTCCATTTTTTTTAATGATCATTGTGGGGGTTGCTACCCCATTTCTCTAGACAAACCACTACCCAACAATTCTTATCTGAATTTGATCTGGATGACACTGGATGATCTTTTAATATCTTTTACCCTCTGGTAAACTAACATAAATGGAAAACCAACATTTTTAATGGGTAAATCAACTATAAGTGACCATCAACTACAAGTGACCATTTTCAATAGCTATGTTAGTTTACCAGAGGGAAATATCTGTTCGTACAATTGTCAAATCAGCCCATTTCAGGATGTTCCCCAGATGTAGAACAAAACCAATGATTTCCGGGGGGAGTCAGCTAGGCTTCGTCTGTAAGTCTCTTCCATTCCATCATTATATCACAGAATATCCCCATTACAAAAACAAACATCCTCATTCTCCGCCATGAAATTTCCCTGTATCATCCGCCCATCTCCGCAATATCATCAATATCTCAATATATCTCATACATTCTGGGACATCCCTATCCCCACTATTTTGATCTTCCTTACGTCCCTATTATATATATATAATTATATTCCCCAGAAAATTTCCGGTGAATCAGCGAAGTTCGCATCTCCAAGGTACTAATGCAAGTGCTGTAGCTCACGGCAACTGCCTGACGGCGGGATGGAGATGATCCGAACATTCAGTGGATTGGTTCAAGGGAAAATCTGCAGGAAACAATATGGAAACATGGAATATGAGCTTTCCTGTCAATTTTTCCACCAATCCATCTGAACATGGTGGGATTGATCTCAAATGGCTGTTCTCGAGTGGGGGAAATGAAGATGATAAACCATGAAATTTGGGGGATAGCATTTTTGCAAAGAAAGCCATGTGTGTTCCCATCGTAGTTTCAAAAAATATACAGTATATACGTTGTTCATCTTTGTTCCCAGAATTCAGTGACATTGAAAACTTTAGGTAATTCGGGGCCATCAACCCAATCTAAGTCCATGCTTATATATCTTATATGCTTCAACAATGACAAAAAAGAAGCAATCATCAATCGTGGTTTGGTAAACTTCTTAAACCATCCATCTTGTTCAGATTTCTCATCATTTTTCACATTGTTCATTCCCAAGAACGTACCTCCAAGCGTTGTGCAGGAAGGGACTGCAGCAATGCTACAGCACTTTGCCATTCCATGGATGCCATGATGGCATTCAGCGAAATGACATCGGGCTGCAGAGCCAGCTGAGGCAGCCTGGGACGTGGGAGAAGGCGGTGCCTCCCAAACGTTATGTTTGTTGGTTGACTACACCTCCATCAACTAGTTCGATATATCACCCCATTAAAAAAGCCTTTCTAAAAAATGGGATAGCCTCTAATTCAAGAGTGTGCCATGGCTTCCATGCCTATGTTACCGGAGGAGTATTCCATTTGTTTAAGGTTGATTCCCCAAATCACACTATTACTGATCATCATCAATTACCCATGATTTTTCATGGCTAGACCTGGTGAATCACATATTTTCAGACACATTCATACAATCTATCGATCCATTCTGCATTGGTTAAATCCCTGTCTTTGATGGCTAAATCATGTGAAAAATCCCCATGTTTCACGATGAATTTCATGGTTATCATCAATAAAAAATCTCCTCAACCAAGCATTCTCGTAAGTACCTGGGAATATTATTATCCATTGGTTAAATCCCTCCTTGTATATCATGGTGAACAATTTCTTACTTCCACTAGAGTCTAATCCTTTTTGATTGTTAAACTAGTTGAATTCACAATTTATATCCATTTATCAACTAGTTGAATTCACCATTTCACCATTTATCAACTAGTTGAATTCCCATAAATCTATCGATTTTATCAAATAGTTGAGTACCTTACCTTATCGATCCTATCCTCGCCTCATCAAAACAGCCGAGAAGAAAATTTATCGCCTGGCCAAGAATTGGAGAGCTAACGATGGAGCAGTGCGTCCCATACGGCCTGAGCGCGGGCCCGTGGGAGCGCTTTTGGTGGTGGGAGCCTCGGCCCAATTTGTGATTCATAAGCCACTTGAATTTATATGTTTACTGTATATGTATGTAAAATTGAATATATAATATATAGTAGCCCACGAGTTAAGCCAGATATTTATAGTAGGAATATAAGAGATTTAATGGGGACATACTTGGGATATCATGCGGATATGAAATGATTATAATGGTGATTATCATTATTATATGTATGTATAATTGTATATATATATGATACAGTAACTACCAGGTTAATGTAGAATAGTGATTTACCATTATTTCAGTATAACTTTACATGAGTGTACGTTTTTCTTTTTTTAATCTGTTTAGGGATTACTATATGTACACACACATATATGTATAATATAATATAATATAATATAATATAATATGATATAATATAATATAATATAATACAATATAATACAATACACTATAATATAATATAATAAAATACAATATAATATAATATCATATAATATCATATAATATCATATAATATAAAATCATATAATACAAAATGTAATTTCTCCAGTTATACAGGTTGGTGGTTTTGACCCCTCGGAAGACATTATATAATAAATGGATGGCAATGGCCATGGATGGAAAGCATAAGATGTGACGCGGAATGGATTGTAACTTGACTTGCTGTTACAGAAATCTACCGGATGCGCCAGTTCTGAAGTGGTTGTTTACAGAAACACCATCACAACCTGGTTGGTCGTTTTAACATGTTTTAACCATCTTAAAACATATGAAAGTCAATGGGAAAGATTATCCCATATATTATGGAAAAAACATGTTCCAAACCACCAATGGGATCCCTTAATGGCTTCATGATCTGGGAGATGCTTTGTTGGTCGACCTCAGTGATGGATGTAGACCAAAGGTGCCAAGCTTTTTTCAGAGCTCGTCTTCCAGTGGCATTGGCCAATTGGTGGAACCAACTTCACCCAAGATTCTAGATCAACAGCATTCAACAACCGCATCCTTGAGATAAACCACAAGCGAACCCTGCCCAGCAGCGCATCTAAACTAACATAGCTATGGAAACCATGGCCCATTTTGTTCGATGATTTCCCTTCGAAAAAAGGGTGCTTTGCCATAGCAAACTGTTCCCCTCCTGTAAACATTTATATACATCGATGCGGAAAATCGAGCACTTGTAGATCATTGTCGCTTCTCCTATGGCTTTTCCACACCAGCAGTTGACCCCCTTTGGGTAGCCGTAAATTTGCTGAGCTTCTGATGATACTGTTGCAACTTAGAAGGTTTAACGCCGTCCTGTCGGGCGATGCCTGGCTACTCATCTAGAGGGGATGTCTCAGCTATGGAGCTGACACGGATCCTACAGTAACTAGGATGCACATCCAAGCTTAAGTATTCGATAGAGATCTGATTTAGGTATATGTACCCATCCGATTTTCAAGATTCCATTGAAACTTGGGTTGTTGAGAGTGTATTGGAGGTTATGCAGTTATGTTCAGTTATCCATGGTTATGGCAACCCACAAAATGGTTGGAAAAAACATGAAAAAAGCTGGAAACCATATGAAACCATCAGGATGTACTGGGAAGGTCCAGGCTATGGATCATCAGGGCCCTCCGGTCAAATCGCAAAGGACAAAAACCACCATAAATTGGATGATATCATCGATGATATCACATATGATCTCTATTTAAGACACTCATTTATCACATTTATTGGCTGTTATATATCTGTTATATATCTGGTATATGCCCCATTTATGCCTCTACTAGCTGTTGTTATACTCTATATTATTGAAAATTTGTTGTTGCAACTTCAAAAAAAATACTGAACATCTATTGTTGTTATACTAGCAGTTAATAGCAGTTATATACTAGCTGCTACTGGCCTCATTCACCACGGCGGATGTCCTCGAGTGAACGAAGCTCTCCAGCAGCTGCAGAGATTGATCCCAGCGGCCCAGCTGTAAGGCGCTGCTCCGGAAATCCTGGGTTTCCGCCGTGGGGGTTGGAGGAAGCCAAACTCCAAGAAATCCATGGATTTACATGGGGATACGTGGGGAAATCCATGGGTTTACATGGGGAAATTATGGATTTACATGGATATGCTCTTGAAACGTGGAGGTGTCCTGTAAACCATTTCTATATCCCTAAAACTCCAACAAACATCTTCTAAGACCGTATTTGGGGTAGTTTTTGGAGCCTGAACACATTCTCAGAGGGTATTTGGAGCAGTAGGGTATGATATTAATTCTATAATCATGGTGGAAATACATCACAAATATCAACAAAAACTAAAGGTTTCGTAGCCTATGACAGTGGTTTAGACGGTGTAGTGCATCACCACTTGTTGACGGGTATGGGCCATAACTATGCACTGGCAAAAGTATGCAAAAGTGGGTGTTTTAGAAGCAACAAATATGATATATATGCAGATATTCCCCCAAAAAGGATGCAAACAACAATATTTGCAAGAACCAGCCAAATAATTGGTGATACCCTCTGGTAAATTAACTTGTTGACCCTGAAAATAAGCAATTTTGAGTGGAAACCAGTCTTCCAACCCCCAAATCATGCCAGGGTCCATGTTAATGTACCAGAAGGTACTTGATACTGTACTGCCAAACCATAGACCACCGGTGACCACCGTCACTTCAAGGTGATCATCCGGAAAGACAACGAGCAAACACACGGCAAATGCAGCAATAATGCAAGGTGGTGCCGTTTTTCTTTGTCTAAGTGGGTTTTATAACTACAAAAACTATGGTCTAAGACTCTAAGATACATAATAGATTATATATTATAGGTAATATTATGATATATATAATGATATATATATATTATTATATGGTACAATGGTATATAAATATATTCCTCTATATATATAATAGTCAATGGGGGTTTATAAACCTTTTACTGTTACTGGGGGGCACTTCTGTGTGGGATTGTTCCTACCTGTTGCTGGAAGAAACCAAAAAAAGGTCCATTGGTCGCAATTGGTTGCCGCTGCTTCCTACTTCTTGCTGGTGCTCTTCCTGTTTTTGGTTGGCCCACCCCCAATGTTTAGGTTGGTAAAATGTTCAAAGAGAAGCACATTGTTTTTAGCTGGCAAACATATGCAAATATGTTTTCCGGTCACACCACCAATTCTTAATATCAGTATCATCTATAAATGCTTATACAGATGGGTATACATGCTTCAAATGGGAACACAATTCTATTGCCAGGTCAAAATGGCTAAATCCACTGGATATCTCAAAACTCATCAACCACCAGCTGAATCGTCCAAAGAACTGCGCCTTCCGCTGCGAGCGAAGAGACCAGGGAAAAGCTCAAAGACCAGTGGTCCTTCAATTCCTGAGGTCGGCGTTACCTTCACCCCTGGATCCTGATCTCCAACAGTTTATATTGATAAAACTCCAGGAGTATAGATGTATCCAATGTTGTTAAAACAATAATAAACCATAATAAACCATCCCAAAAATCACCATAAATGGGTGGTAGAAACCATCAACAATGGGGTGGTTTATAGTTTACTATTGTTTTACCCACACTAATTACATTCATTTAAAGATCCATTGGGGACATTTTTCTGCCCTCGGCGCCTACTCTTGTTCTTAGACGGAATTAGCCGGAATATCCAATGGCATCGGCATTTCCAAAGCATCCCCAACGGGTCTCTCGATGGGGTTGAATTCTCAACTGGTTTGCACTCTTGAATGAAGAACTACCAAAGGCGGCGAGCATTGAAAAAACGTTCAACGAGTTTTTGACCTTGGCATTTGTGACCGGAATTTAGGCGGAAAAAAACGGAAATTGGGCGGGAAAACCAGAAGGTAAAAAGCGGAATGAGGCGGAAATGGAATAGATATGAATAGATATATCAATGATATGTCAATCTGTTTTTCAATGTTTTTTCATACAAACCATAGTTTATATTATATCATGTATGTTCCATATATATCTTGGGAATATCATGGGATAATATGGGATACATCACCAACCATAGTAATGTGGTAAAGAAATATATAGTAGCCTCCGGGAAATCCTTATTTCCATGGTGAATTGTTGTGTCCTGTCCTTATACAACCGCGGCACCGACGTGGCAGCATTGAAGCTGATGGCATCCGCTGTGCAGCGACTGCTCTGCATTGTCGTGAAAAAGCGCAAGGAGATTCGCCATTGATCTCCTGATAGCCCACCATGGGGCAAGACCAAAAGGATCCAAAAGGAATTGAGATGTATAAATTTCATGTATTTTTCACACATTTCAACAAAATCAAGTTCAAAACAATCAATCTCACACCCGCTTGTCGTTCTTTTATTAGGATCGGATGGACCATGTTTCCACCAATGTCATGGCCATGTTGATCATGATCTCTATCCACATGTAAAATCAGCTATGCCATCTGGTAATCAAACATGGCTTGCTGGAAAAGCTCCCTTTTATGGATGTTCCCAGCTTAAAAACAAGCTCCATGGCTTCGGAAACTGCAGCATCCCATCTTTGCTCGGCTCCTCCGAATGAATTCAGGGCAGTATTGAAGCTCACCGTGCCTCAAGGATGGCTACCACGAAGTCCCATCGTATAGCATGAATATCCCATTTATACCTGAAGTGAAATAAGTGAAGCAGCAGCCAGCATCATTGATTGTTCTGGATAGACTATAATGATTCACTCATCCCAAAAGTTTGGCTATATGGGGATAGTTACGCCAATCTCAACCATCTTTCCAGTGATGCCGTGGTAATTTATCCAGAGATATGGATGGAAGTGGGAAATGTGCAAAAGGTATGGAACAGGAATACCAAAAACCATGGATTCCAAACTTCGATCTCAGAAGCTGATGATTTCGACATTTCGACGCAGCCGAGAAGCTTGGCACCAGCGTGCTTTGCGTCATGTCGTGCAACAGAGACAAAGAAATCGGCCACCTGCTGTGCGACTCCACCCTACTTCGAGGTGAGGTTCCACTCTTTGTAAACATGGGCATAAGGTTTAGATATGTATATAATATATTTATGATACAAAACATATTATGTTTGTATTTAAAATGGGCATCATTATTGAGATCCACTCTTTGTTTAGATATGTATAATCATGTGTATGTATATAAAGGATTATAAACATGTAATAACAGAGGTTGCATTCCAACTTATGGGGGACATAACCATGGTTATAAGCCCAACCACTCCTTCAAGTACTACAAACCCAGTATGAATAATGAATTATTTAGATCTATTTGTGATAAATTGGTTTATGAGTTCACTGAACTATAGATATCTCTACCTTATATAAACTACTGTTTTTATGTTATGTTTCTAGCTATAAATCAAAAGCTTGCGGTGAACTGGGGGTCACCACCCGGTCCCCAAAAGGTTTACATGGCCAACCTATTCCGATCTTAGGTACCCCACTTTATTTTTTACCAATTTACGGTAGGAAAGATTGAAGGTCTAGAGATGTCTAGAGAGCCCCCTTCACCTGCCTGGCAATCTTTGTGATAGTGACTTCCCCCTATCTTATCTATCTTGGTTCAATCGCCATCTTTTATGGACAAACTACCCGGAAACAAATTGCTTGCTTTCCCCAGCGCGTTGCCTTTGTGCTGCACCAGCAGCACTCATGGCAGCATGTAAACCTGGGCAACACTGCAGATTTCCATGGAGATCAGCCATGTTAACACCATAATAACCAACCATAGGGGCTGATATGGGACCATAGAATAACACTATAATAATCTATAACATGATATTATAATCTATAACAATCTATAACAATCTATGACGCTATAACAATCTATGGGTTGATGTTATTATAATCATCAATAATCATCAATGACACCATAATATCACCAACCAACACGGATATTGATGATTATTGATGGGGACATTTGATATATATCCATTGTCAAGTTACATGGGAGTCATAGGCTATGGTCATCCATCCCATAATGGGAGTCCTTACAGTGAGACAGTGAGATACGATGGGTATATTTTAGACATCTATGGGGGAATAAACATGTGTTTTTTTTATGGCTCATATAGTTATTCCCAAAGATCGGAATACCCTCTGGTAAACTAACATAACTATGGAAAATCACAATCTTTAATGGAAAAACTCATTGTAAATGGCCATTTTCAATAGCTATTTTGACATAACCAGAGGGTAAATAATTTTAGCCCCGGGTAATTCATAGTGGATTATCACACATGATCACCCAGCGGTGGATCTGACTTGACTTTCCTGGGCTGTCCCAGGGTCCTGGGCTGTCCCCAGAGGCCCAGTCAAAACGAGGCGGTTATGATCTTCGTCAAGGAAGCCCTAGCAACATATGTACCATCTGGTTATGACTAACATAGCCATGGAAAATCCCAACCATAAATGGAGGTTTCTAGCTGGGAAAATCATCTATAAATGGGATTAAATGGGCCATTTTCCATGGCTATGTTAAATAACCAGAGGGTAACCCCCCAGAATTTGGGAACATTTCAGGTATCTAAATTGGAGGCACCGCACGCAAATGTAAGGCATATGCAAGGCGCAAATTTCAGTACTATACAAAATATGGCTCAAGAAAAAGGAGTCTGGATACCTGAATGGACCCTTGATGCCAAATTCCACCAAAATTGAAGGGCCCCCCACAGGTACAAGGTGATAAAAGGTGATGTCATCACTTCTAAGTTGGTTTATAACCCCCATCAACTATGTATATATATATATATCTAAAATCATATATATATATATTATTATTATTGTTATTATTATTATTATTACTATATGTATATATTTATATACCTACCATAAACACCTTAGTTATTGCAGATATAAACCAACTCAGCTCACCCGGGGCACCGAGATGCAAACATCATTGATGGACTGCAAGGAGTGGAAGAGTCCCAGTGCCAACGTCCATTGACCCGCGGCTTCGCAGGCGTTGATCGCGATACTATCACCTGAATGGTGGTGACTATCCGAGGACATAGTCACCATCCCCAATGGTTATAAACCTTGTCCCAATGGATAATGGGAGAATAATGGGATAATGGGCCATCCTAGATGTTTAGAATGATTATGGCATAATGGGATGATCATTTGAGAATTGTGGAATGATTTGGGATAGTTATGGGATAAAACACAGAAACAAAAACGGGGATATCACTTGGATAGCATAGAATTCCCTATAGATTCCCCTAGTAGTGGATTTCCCATTGAGAACATCACAAATCCTCTTTAGCAATTCCAGGATCATGGGTATGAATTTATATATATATATGTATGTATGTATGCATGCATGTATGTATGTGTATGTATGTAACTGTATGTATGTAACTGTATGTATGTAACTGTATATATGTAACTGTATGTATGTATGTATGTATGTATGTATGTAATTGTATGTATGTAACTGTATGTATGTAACTGTATGTATGTATGTATGTATGTTAGGTAGGTAGGTAGGTAGGTAGGTATGTAGGTATGTAGGTATATAGGTACGTAGGTACGTAGGTATGAAGGTAGGTATGTAGGTATGTAGGTATGTAGGTATGTAGGTATGTAGGTATGTAGATAGGTAGATAGGTATGTAGGTAGATAGGTATGTATGTATGCATGCATGCATGCATGCATGCATGCATGCATGCATGCATGTATATAAGCTGTACATATATAAATATTATCATTGGATTTACAACCATAGTAACATGGTAAACCCAATAACTAATCATGTTATAATGATCATGATCCTATGACACACCAGCAAACCGTAGGTTTATCAAACCATCAACCAGGAGAGGGCTGCCTGGGGCACTGCTTATACTGCTTATACCTGAGCTGGAAACAGAATCCAGCCACAAACGAATGGATATGGTTTGTCTGAAAATCGTGGATTCATCTTGATAATGCTGATTAGCCACTGGATTTAGGAATACACATGCTACCCTGCTTTCAGAAAAAAAACAGCTAAGCAACAAACATATCAGAGATCATGGATATACGGTACGGTATATAACTAAATTGAATTAATAGCTGGCTGAGATTTATTACCACCCCGGCAAGTAGTAGTCCAAGTAGTCTTGTGGCTGTTTAAGACAAAGTTCTTGGATTTGCTGATCTGCAAGCTCCCAAACATAACATGGTATTTCCCTATAAATTCCAATGGTGGATTTCCCATTGCGAAAAATATGACAAAAAAATCCCAATCACCTTAAGCCCAGCAAACCCATCCAGGTCGTGGAAACTGCCCTCTGAGTTACAGTAGAAGGAGTCCGTCCCGGCCGCCCCGGCGACGAACTGTGCGACGTCATGCAGCGCCAAGGCCACTTGCCATGCGCTTCCACGGCTGCAGCAGAGCATGGCTGAACTCAGACCTCAGCTGCTTCAGCTGCCTGGGGTATTTACCAGTGGGAGTGTTAACCAACATCACTGGGGATATCCCATAGAAACGCAGATAATAGATATGAAATAAAACAGGTAATGACATATAGATACATATAGGATATATATATATAATTATGTATATATATATATCCTTTATATAGATATATAAGTCAAACAAATAACACTGGGATAGCATGTGGTTTTATGGGTTCCATGACCGGAAATTACCTCAGCTTTTCCCATGATCCAATTCCAGGTCCATCCTACGGATGGGCCAGCGAAATCCTACACCACCAAAAGGATGGTTGAAACTGTTGAAACCTTAATAAATTATGGGATAAGCCACCGTTTTCAACTGGTTTTTTGGATTTCGCAACCATTCACACTATGTAGCTTGCTCCGACAATAGGGTACAAGTACCGATGGATATCCCAAAGATTGATAGTTAACCATAATTTTCCCTATTCATGGCCACTTTGGTGGTTCAATCCGTTTCAAACACACCCATGCGACAAGGGGCTCACCACGGTTGCTTGGAGTTCTTGTGCAGCCATTTCTTCCAGCAAAGTCAGCGCAAGAGGCCAGGGTGCACTTTGACAAGTGTCAATGGCCTTAGAGATCCAACCACCCTAGCAGTTGCTCTGAAAGTGGGGTATGTACAATATATAGAGTAACGCCCACCAAATAGAAAAGTACTTAATGTACTTTACAACTATATATATATATTATATATATAGATATAATATCTTAATTAGTAGGATTGGATTTCTTCTATGGTTTTGTGCGTTTTAACATCTCTTCTTAACCTGTCCAACATAGTAACCCAGGTTGGGTCCCGGGTTGGGTCGCGAATACGGAAGCCGCGCCGAGCGTCCGAGTTGAAGGCTATCACATCCTGCATCACGCTCCTGGGGCAAGTACGATCACGACGTGATGGAAGAACTTGGTGGATTTCACCATGAAATGGAGGATTTAACATGATTTACCCTCTGGTGAATTAACAGTTCGACCCTGGCAGATAGGGATTGGAAGATTGGTTTCAACTAAACAATGGCTATTTTCAGGGTCTATGTTAATCTACCACATGGTAATATGATTTAACATGATTAACTGATTTAACATGATTTAACCATCAAACATAGGGGTTGGACCCGTGAATAATGGATATGGGATGCTCTTGGGCGTGTCTGAAAATGGGGTATACCTCAACGTGGTATTTGAATAGGGAATATGATGAGAATTTATGGGAATTGGGGGTACCCTATCTTGAGACACACTCAGAACTACTCCATTTAGATTTCCACACAATTGTCAATGGGCAGCTTTCATTTGATCTTGAACCTTGACTTGAAGCATCTTGAAAAATGCTCGACATTGTGCACCTCCCAAAAAAATAAATGGCAACTTTGTGCTGCTGCTTGGTCCCACATTTTGAGCCATATCAGATATATCAGGCCACACATCATTGAAAGATATTCAACTTCACACATGTGAACCTCTGAAAAATGGTCAACTTGACAACTTCGAGCCTCAGCCCCTGGCAATCTGACATGTCAAATGTTGCTACCCTCTGGTAAATCAAGATTCCAAGATAGCTGGGGTTTTTATTGCCCATTTAGTTCGATGATGTACCTCTCCAACATGGTGATTAAAACCACAACTTCCCCCCCTGTCGCTGCCAAGGCTGCCAAGTCTCAATTCCGGCATGCGACGAAACATGTACAATGCCATCGGCCTTGGTGTCAACAAAGATGGGAATAACACGGGAAATATGGAAACATTATTTTTTTTCCGCAGGAAGAAATGCCAGCGATGCCTCGTGCTAAGGCAAACGCAAAGGCGAAGGGAAAACGGGTTTTGTTTCCTCTGGAAACATTTAAGTGCCACGCACTTCATCCTGGTCTTCGAGAATCAGCTCACGGTGCTTCGCAGAGTTCATCTATTGGCAACACATCGGCAACCTTCGACGTGCCAAGTTTGCAGCTGCTGGGGCTCTGCCTGTGAGGATACCCAGCAGCCATGGGAGGTGATGCAAAGTACACCGGCCGAGATCCATGGCACCTGTTGAATCGCCGATTCCGTCCATATCCAATGAAGCCGATTCCGTCCACGCAACTAGTCAGAAATGATCACGGCACCAATCAAACAGAAACATGATGGGGAAATCCACTATACATATCTATAAAATTCTATAATCTATAAATGTGTTTCCTTTAGCTGGGAAAATCATCCATTCTTATTCAGATCTTCCAGCAATGTTTGAGTACTGCCTCTGGGTTGCCTTACGAATTGGGCTGAATGGTTTCGCCAGAAATGATTCACCGGGTTACCAGGCCACGCTGAAAGCCCATGTAGAGTTGATCATGGGGAGCATTAACACTCACGGGAGATGCTTTGGACATGGTGAAAAAAACCCTCTAAAACATGGCCAATCTTCGATACCCTGCAAACAAATGACTTTTTAGCTGGTTGATAGATAATCCCATTGATACCAAAAGACTAAAGGATTAAACTATCATCCAAGATTGACCTAGTAAAAAATCTGAAGGGTGGTTCCCTTAGCCTACTTTTGGTAACCTCTATGAGTTGAGGGTATCCAACTACTGAGTTGAGGCTTCCAGCTATGAAGTTTCGTGAAATTATATCACGTTAAAAGGTTTGTCTCCCGATTTATGACATGATCATGAGCGAACAATCAGATGAAGAATGCTGATATGAAGCATGGTTACAATCTCATGATCCAGAGCTGGAAAATCCATGTGATTGGGGAATCCCAATCAGTTTTGATGCCGAATTCGCATCCTTATTCTAAACATTTCTAAACATCTTATCGATCACCCATAAAGTGTGCCACCAGGATGGGAGTCGATGATTTCCCCATGGCTTTTCCCCATGTTTTCCAGGTGTATATATTTGGGTTTGCTATAACCTCCAGTAAACGTTTACATCACCATGGAAATGCACCATTGCCATTTTTCATAACAATCTTAGTTTACCAGAGGGTAGATGCAGCAGTTATATATATATCACTATTATTTTGTTAGGGAGATTCAGTCGCACCACGAGATTAATCATCTATCAATGGGCCATTTTTCATAGCTATGTTACCAGAGGGGAATGGCCGGAGTCCTGAAAAACCCTCCCACCACAGTCCATCAAGTGCGCAAAGTGGCCAGGCATCGCCCTTACAAGCGCTCACTGCTGAGCTATAACCTGAAATGCCAGGGGGCTTGTCCCCAAAAAAATACCGAAACAACAAACAAACATACATAAGACCAAGGAGATTCAGATTTTTCACCGCCCGCTTGTGGTTTACAAACTTATTGTCCACCGTTTTGGTGGCCAGATATTGGGTGTCCCGCCCCCCCAGCTCCGTAAACTCCTAAATCCAGACCTAGCTTGACCAGTTGCAACATGTTTCATTTAAATCTTTAAAGAATTTGGGGATCTTTGGGGTTGAGTTTGTGTTTTTTTTTGCATTTCACACAATTCATCCTTTTACTTTTAGAAAAGTACCAAGTAGGGCCCCTCCATTTTACCACCTTTTTCTTTGCTTCGAATCTTCGAGGTCTCTCCCTACTCCATCGGCCCAGACACTCACTCCATCGGCCCGCAGCAAAAGGGCCTCCATCTCTTCTAAGAGCTGCAAGACCAGTGGCCACTCACCGGCCTCAGGGCCAACCAGCTCTGTTGATCACGAAAAATGGGGATTTCACCATGAAAAATGTTGGTGTAGTCTGTCATATAATCTGGAGCATATAGCTAAGAATAGTATATATGTACATATATAATAATTATGACATGTACTGTAGTCTTGGATAGGCCCCCAAATTATGATAATTTATGGCAATGTTACAAAGTTGATGCAGAATGTCATGACAAACAATGGGATTCGGGGGCTGCAGAAATCGCGAAGCACAGATTTCAACTTGTAGTTTTTGCAGGAAACCATCTCAGTTTTTTGGAAACCGTATTCTGACCATGTCTAGTCAGACAACCTGATAAATGGTATTCAATGATTCCTTTCAACCACCAACAATCAAATATCACCCAGAATTTGTCAAGATGTTTGGCCAATATCTACCCAAATCGGTAAATCATCTCGAAAATCCACATCTTTTACATGCACATCATCCAAAGATCATGTTTTGGTGTCCGGCCAGCCATGTTTGATTAGAAACCTCATATTTTTCTGGTGGAAAAAACTCGTTGATGGCTGATGTAAAACCTTGGGGTCAACTTAACTGGCGGAGATAACAAACCAAAAACACTCATCCATTCGCACATCTACTGGTTGGTGGTTGAGCCAACCCTCTGAAAAATATGACTTCGTCAGTTGGGATGATTCTTCCCAATATATGGAACAATAATCCAAATGTTCCAAACCACCAACCAGAAATTGTATAGCTACAATATGCTACCAATAAAGGCAACAAATCTCAGTCGCTATGACTACAATTTGCTTCGCAAGGTTGTGCTCCAAACTCTGGTTGGCCAGTGTGGCTGTCTTCTCTAACTGGGACACCACCTCATATATGTATACTGTATACATACATAATACATACATATATACATATATATATAGTTATACATCCCATTGATATCCCAACACTGATTAATCACCATAAACACAGCACTTAACCATGTTTAACTGGTTATATTATGATTATTATGTTATATTATGTTATATTCCCATCTATTTTCCCCTGATCCCAGGCTCCTTAGCGAACAAATTCATAGCCGTGTTGTACGTCACCCGGTCGCCGTGCTGCGTCACTTGCCGCATGGAGCACAGGAGTGCCTGGCACGGCCAAACCCTTCGAACGGCCGAACGGCTCCGTGGTTGTGACAGCACAGAGTATAACCCACACAGAACCGTTGAGAACCATTTGATGAAGGAAAAACTAGATTGATATAGATTGATGTAGATAATGATATAAATTTTTCTGAATTAATTACTACTATAGGCGTAATTCGCCAAGCTTTTCAAGTTCTGCTTTTTAAAGGGATGATTCCCAGATCTCTGCTCGATTGCATCTCCCCACTTGGTCCAAAGTACCAGACCCTCTGGCCATGCGTCAACTGAAAGCGCCCTGAGAACGGCTGAGAAGCAAATCTGATCCGGTGAGAGATCCTGGGGGATTTCATGGTGGGAAGACCCATGGGAAACCTTCATCATCATCCCCAGATGCGGATCATGGAATTATTTCACATAGAAAAAATGGGATATTCCGATATTCCATGCAAAAAGCAAAGATGGTCTATGCTGGAAGTGTGTATATACCCGGTGAAGATCACTGGGTTATATCTAAAGACATTTTTTTAAAACATATGTATATCTATATGTGATTCAATTTGCTGTTTCTTTTCTACAAATAGTGATTCTATTCTATTTCTAATATGAAATTACCTTGTTTGTATATATATATATACACACATATGATGGCACTAGGGGGACACACGCACAACATAGAAACGACAAATCCGTGGTTCCCCCAGGAAGTGATCGAGAAATGCTAGATGTCTCTCTCTCTCTCTCTCGATATCCGTTTGCATGGAATTGTGGCCATATAAATCTAAAAACAACATGTATATCAATATATATATATATAAATATGTATAAATCCCTATGGATCCAAGTACCTTCCGAGGAAGTATGTTGGGTATGGTTTGGTGTTCAGTACCTTCTCAGGAAGTATTTGGATCCATAGGCTTATATATATATACACATATTACTATTATTACTATTGTTAATTATTATTATCATGATCATTATTATTACTATTATTATTGTTACTATTATTATTATTTTTTGTCATTATTACTATATATTATATTATATAATCAATATTATATTATAGAGTAAAGAGTGTTTTCCGTGGCTTCACATGGAAGTCCCATGTCTCTACCGCATTCTTCGGCGACAGTTGACACAACAGCGCGGCTGTCCTGCTTCTGCATGTCGTTGAGCAACTGCAAGGCGATCTGCCATTCACCTGGTGCCACTGGCTAAAGGATCCCTATAGATTCCCAAGGTAGTGGATTTTCCATTGGGAAAACAAACGCTCATCTTCAGCAAATCCAGGTAGATCTGATATACCAGCTTTTATAGGTTTTTTAGGTGTATGTTATGTTTAAGATGATACATACATATTTTTCCAATGTCTAAACAGGTATATACGTAAAAGACCCGCAAGTCGTACCTTTTGTTCCTGGCTTGTTAAGAACGGATTTCCCAGTTCATGGATTATGAGAATCCCCCCATACTTATCATGGGTAGGTTGATAACCCTTGAACTGGTCATCAAATCATCAGTTATCCAAATTATTATCCACTATACCCCCATTGTATATGATATAATATCCATGGTACGACCCCCGAACAAATCATCAACCAACCAAACATGATCATTCCCCAATATATTGGCTAGTATAACCTGAACTGCCCCGTTGACTTGCCCAATCGCCACCGGTGGCCGGTGGCGCCTTGTGTTCCACAGGCTGCAATGACACCGCTGTAGATGATCACGTTCGGCACCTGTTTTTGAATGCTGGATTTGACCATCAAAAAACAAATGATAAAATATATGGGAATTAAATAAATTAAACCATGGTAACATGGTAACCATGGACATATTTCACCATGATTTAATTTACCAGGTTTACCATCAAGAAATGATTAAACCATGATTAAACCATGAATTCACTAGAAACTTCACCATGGAGACCCAGGTGGCTTTGTTGTCCGTGGATCACTTTATGGGTCACTGGAGGACCCTGGCAACAGTTCATGTGGTAAACCCATTCCAGCATGGATTTAACATGGATTTAATATGGTTTAATGTGGTTAAACCATCCAAAAAATAACCATTCTATGATTTTATGCGTTGCTTTTCAACCACCCCCCAAAATGATACAGTATATGATAGATTTATTATGGGTTTTACATCAAAAATGGTTTATCCATGTTTCTCCTATTATACTTCCGTTGCCATGTTTCATTGCTCGTTGGCACGTTGTGTTTCCGCTCTATCAGGTCCTCTGGAGAAGCATAGGGACCACAAACGCTTGTCTTTGGTACCGAATGATCCCATTCATTTGAACCCACAATCATAAATGGAATGTTATGATACCCATTAATAATGTTAATCAACTGTAAACATATATATATACTGTATAATATATATATACTGTATAATATATATATATATTAATCAACTATTGATATCCATTGATACCCATTGGAATGTGTACCGTTTAGCCCTGCGGTAATCAAGCGTGGCTAGCTGAAGGAAGTCCCTAAAAGTAGAGGTTTTAATGGGACGATAGTCTATCATCTACATATAACCCGACGATTTTCCATTGCGTTGGTTGATTACCCGAGGGTAGACCATTTTTGGAACCCTACAATCCCATCAACTGTGATCACACTTGTGAAACCTTCTAATCTGACCAAACCATGATCATGTTAAGGCTCAAGAAGCCATACATAAACAAATTGTTTCCTTAGAACTATAACTGTTCCACATTGTACATCTGAAATAATTACGTATACCCTCCGGTAGTCAAACGCAACTATCAATGATTTCCCCATTTCAATGGCCATATCTAGGGGTATTTCCCAGCTGTGGTTGCCAGGATGTGTCATCAACCATCAACCTGACCTCTGACACCTCGGAAAATGATCAACGCTTCCCCCATCGCGGGCCCACCAGCTGTGTGATGCTCATCTGCCGCAACAGCTGCAGTGTCATCAGCCACTCATCGGCCGCACGGCAGGCGCTCACGGCTGTGCCGAAACCTCACGTTAAGGCCGTAATTAATGGCCTTAACCATGGGGAAGGAAACAATGAAACATAGGGATTGGACCAATGGTTTTTGTCGCTACTTGGAGGATTCTCCCACCTAGCAACTGGCTAGTAACCTAATATATACTGATGAGATCTTATCACTTGTAGCCAATCTTTTCAATGAGATAAGAAACGAATCGGGAATACCATCACCATTCGAATGTTCACCAGTTGCGTTCTGGTTTCACCGTGTTTCACCGTGTTTCACCGGCGTCTGCGATGCAGCTGTGGCCCTTTTTTACCCACCGGTACGGTACTCGTGAACGCCATAGTTGTTGCTCTGGTGACATCACCATCATCTGATTGGTGGTTGAGCCAACCCCTCTGAAAAATGATGGAGTTCATCAGTTGGGATGATTATTTCCAATATATGGAACAAAAACTCCAAATGTTCCAAACCACCAACCAGATAATATATTGATATTCCCATATAATCCCATATACATATATTATACATATATTATACATATATTATACATATATTATACATATATTATACATATATTATACATATATTATACA
>Ga0126342_10001428_pt1 | contig 33586 bp, 31 predicted proteins | sample Cyp1metagenome_FD_92528 | JGI IMG/M metagenome (GOLD analysis project Ga0126342, IMG submission 92528) | Coral microbial communities from Lord Howe Island, Old Settlement Bay, Australia - Cyphastrea 1 metagenome | ecosystem: Host-associated > Invertebrates > Cnidaria > Coral ...
ATGGCAAGTTATGTGTTGATGTCGTTTTGTTTTCCCGCAAGCCTAACAATGGATTTATGTTGGATATAATGATATCTCTACATATCTCTACAGTTTGATGGGGCTACAAGTCAACAAACATAACTGCGGGCCGGGGCCCTTCTTGGACCCTCATTGAGCCCCATCAACATGCCATTTTTGAGGCAACCAACAATTCTGTCAGTTATTTCAACCAACTTGGCTAACCAAATCTCGCTAAATCCTATAGTAACTCGCCGTTTCTGCTGAAGTAGCTAAACGGCCAGCCGCACCTTTTTTTGGCGATGGCCAGGAACATCGTGTATCGGGACTTGAAACCCGACAATGCGACCTGGTGTTGGACTCGTTGGACGTTGTCCTATAGAGTTGAACGGATCGCCATCAGACTGTGTCTACTAAAACGAGTATGGTTCGAGCATGTTCAAATTGATGACATTAATGTGTTACTGTTGTTTTGGGTTTGTTCAATTACTATGGTTTTGGACATGTTTGAAAGAGGTTTCAATGTTCAATAACTACCCAAAAAAAGCATTTGTGTGGCTCCAGAACGGTACCCAATTTTGAGCCGCACAATGGTTCAGATTGAGCATAGATTTCTGGACCCCCGGTGTTTCTTAGCAAGAACATGATTGCACACACTTCACAAACAAAACAATACCAAAAATGGCAGGCAACAACTTCAATTCGTGGATTCCAGTCGATATTGATTCCAAGTATGTTCAGGGCAGAGGCAATGTGTAGGTTATATCGTTGCCAAAAGAGTGGGAAAAGGCAGACAGGTCGCGATTTTATTCACAAAAAGCGCGGATCTAAAGATAAGAAGGTTCGTCATATTAGGAACCGCCACAGGAGATGGTTGCTAGAAGTATGCTTGTAATCGGGAGCTATGTGGGCCTGTGTACACCGATGCCTGGGTTCTCCTAGATCAACCAACTGGTTAGATACTGTACTTTAATCGTTTAATGATAAAATTCGTCCTAACCGGCTAAGAAAAATCGTCTTTTTTGGGCAGGTCAGATTCACCAGTTTTGGCAACTGACTGTCAGTGTCACTGATACTGATTGACAGATCATATGTAGCATGGTTCCGTACACTATGGTAGAAATCCTGCCTTCCCACAAAGTGGTCCCTCACCCCCAGTTATAAGTTGGTACAAATATATATATAAGTAAATTAAGTATCGTTTATGATAAACTCTACTTGGAAACCAGCAACCAGCTTATCGTAACCAGGGTCCCCACCATGATTTTCACCTGGTTGGTGGTTTGGAACATGAATTTTATTTTCCATTTCATATATGGGATGTCATCCCAACCCCATTGACTTTCATATTAAGCAGGCTCCCCACTTTCAACCCATCCCGCCAACAGATCTTGGTTTACCGCCGTTTCGACAGCGCCAGCGAAGCAGGTTGTCTTGGATGCAGCAGGCCATGCCATGTTGACGGATTTTGGTTTATCCAAGGATGGAGTTCCTTGGACCAAGGATAGCCGCTAGGGATGAACCCCATTAGCCATGGCTGACTGGAAACTGTGTGAATCCCGGTGCCTACCTGAGGCCAAAAATTGGAGCCAGAGAAAAACCATGGGAAAATGGCGATTGAACCAGGGAGTTGATGTGTATTTGATTGAGATTTAGAGCATTTTGGTATCTGGGGTTAGTTATAAACCACGAAAAATGGAGCCGGAAATGGGCACTTGTTGGATCATCGATGTTAGTTGATATCTCCAAGCTGGTAGCAAGCTGGTACCTGTTGTCGAATGCTGTCAACATAGAACATCATAATACATCATATAACATCATATAACATCATATAACATCATATAACCATTTCTTGGTAATGTATGTCTTCGAGTTGGTACAGTTGCGGTTACACCTATAGTAACTCATGGTCTGGTCTGCTCGCACGGCAAGATCCCCTTGGCTCGCACCCAGGTGCGACGTCATTTGGGGACGCGTACGCATTGTGGATCGGTCTCTTGACGGCAGTGGAAACGGGAGAAATTGGATCCCTAAATCCACTCTGGTAATACATGGCCACTGGGTATATGATGGTATATGTCTGCGGAAAAGGTAGAAAAGTCGCGAAACACTGTTGTTTGTTCAATGTCTTGTGGCTCCGGAGGGTCGAAAAGTAGGCTCGCTAAAGCGGGGCAGAGTGCTGCTGCAAGGTGCTGCTGTCAGAGTGCTGTTGCGCTGGGTGCTGGTGCCGCTGCGGAGTGATATAACTGATATACCGGAGATACAAGTGGGATCATCTATGATAATTCTATTTTTTCCAAGTTGCCATGATGTCGGTTTGATTGAACATGGTGAATTTGACCGAAGTTCACCCCCAAAAGGCAATGTTTACTAGGCACCCTATTTTCAAACAAACCCATGAATCAAGATCCTTGCCATTTCTTGCCCTTCTGTGGATTCAAATACGCGCTTTGTTAAGATACTCAACCCCCAAAGAAACAAAATAAATCCAGATCAATACAAATCATACCCAAAAAAAGTATCTCAGAAGTTACTTGAATCTGGATGGAAAGTATATATAGCTTAGGTACAAGTTCTCATTGCAGAGTTTCGATGAGCCATCAAAATACTGACTAATCTGTTTCTTCGGCCTAAGTTTTGGTTGGGCTGCAGGTTACAACCTGAGATGGGTTCGCTCGCCCGCTGGGCTCCCTATTGCTATCCTCTGGTAATCTGGTTTAGTCACCATTTCCAGAGAGGTTTTCTTTATAAAAAGTGTTGTTTGTAGGAAAACCACCCTTGCCATATGTGAGGAGGGAAGGGAAATCTACCTCTTATTGTTGTTCGATCATGCATCCACCCAATCAAAGACCCACACCATATATTTGGTTTTGTCTCAAAGCAGGCCACCACAAATCTGGACCAAGATCCATGTGACTTGCATCGTCCTTCAAGTCGACTACCGCCAAAACACCATGTTTCATCATGCGTCATTATTTGTCCAACGAACATGTTGATTTGGGGAACATTCGCCAAAGTTATGGACAAACCCGACATAACAATATGGGTTAATATGGTTATTTTGAAATTGGTGTACCCCATTTCATCCATTGGTTACTCATCATTGTTCCTCTTATTTTAGACACACCCATATGATTGCCATGTTTGGCGAACGTGGCAACATGACCACCCTCTGGTAATCAAACGTGGCTGGCTCGAAAATATACTATTTACAGATGACCCATATCCCCATCATAATCCCTTTGTTGATGGTGAAATCATGTGAAATTCCCCATGAAAAATCACCGTTTTGTTGATGTTTCCATAGTGCGGCTCAGCTCCTTACAGGTTGCTTACTTGGCACCGGAGATTCTGCTGGGGCAAAAGTATGGACATACGGCCGGAGCACCTGGTCGTGGGTACATCCAGTCATGGCTGTATCTCAGATTGGTGCAGAAAAATCAGCCCGTATATATCACTATATATATATATTCTGTGATTATATGTGTATATTGAAGTTGAAATTGAATTATACTCTATACATATATATATATGTGTGTGTGTGTGTGAATTGAGTGGATTATATGTATATATATATATATATATGTGTACATACATTGGTTGTCTTGTATTATATGATTTGTCATCAAACATGGTTAGCTGGAAAATCCAACATTTAAATAGATGTTTCTCCCGTATTTTCCATGGCACCAGACTTGTTCTTCCTAAGTGTCGGTATCTCATCATAGAATTGGGGCCACACACCCACATGTGGATAATTCTAGAAAAATGCTAGATGCATTTTTTTAAAGGTTGTATCTAATGTCGTCTAATGTTTTGTGGAATCTCTGTTTTGGAGCTTGCATATCCATGTTTGTTGCGTATAGTATGTGTTCGTCCTTTATTTATTTCCATGTATTTCCGGATTTAACAGTTAACGTCTCCATGTTTGTTGTTTGTTGTTTATAGTCATATCCCCTATTCTATTGGTTCCTTTGCGTGTCCACCTATAGTTGCTTGTTACAGGAGTTCCCGAAACACTTCACAGCCAGTGAAACGGTAAATGATGAGAGAGAGAGAGAGAGAGTATACCATACTAGACCCTGAATATGTTCCCAGAAATCTGGGTTCTCTGCTTCACCCTAGTCTGTCTTTTTTGCCATGAATTGGGAAAAACATAGACTCGACAGCTATTTTTTGCATCTCAGCCATAGTTTTTTCCCGATGCTGGATGAAAGTGGAAGAAAAAATGGATGAAGCGTAGCCTCACTCCGGGAACCTCATCGACAAGAAAATGGCAATATAGGAGGTTGAAGGAGTTTCCAAATGGCCCCGTTAACAATAGCTAAGTGCAACTAACCAGATTAACTAGGTTTATGTTATAGATCTTTACAGTATATGTAGACATATCATCTATATGATTATATATATATATAAGGGACGTTAAACTCACAACTAGTTGATTAGAACTAAACCCAACATGGTTTTTTCAGATCCGGGGGGGGCAAGCAGCTTGGTAAACCAGTCGGCCCAACTTTTGGGATTTTGGGGATTCATATGTTACCCTCGGCATTGTTCGGGGGGAGATGAGTGTTTTACCACTCAAAAATAGGGTGATTGACTCAGGGTCGAATTTTGTTACTTTACTCTAGAGGGTATGTTTTGTTGTTTATTTGGAATATTTGGAAATGGGATGTTGAAGAATTGTAATTATTTTTGTTCATGCTGGATTTTTTGTGGAAATTTGGATGTTGAAATATTGAACTACCATAGTTTGTTGGTTAAAAAATAATCCCCAGTACTGGTATATACCAGTCATGATCTAGCCTATGGTTAATCAGGGTTTCAAACCCATTACAACCATCTATTAAACACCCAGCAACATATATAGTGTCCCTTCAACTACCATTCAATGGCTGGTTTTCCTGCTTTGTTTTGGGGCCCCAAGCTGAAACAATGGTCAATATATCGATAATTCTATGTATCATCCGATCTTGCCATGATACATAATTCCCCTGAATACCCATGAATATCCCAGTAGTTTTAGTCCCTAACTCTCCCACAGGATTAGGAAACACCCCCATTCCATATGGTGAATCTATCCCCAAAATGTCTAGCATGGAACCTGAAAAACATTGGGTCCTTGGTTCGTTGAGTTAGTCGGAGTTCATCGCCAGGTGGATATCTACAACTTGGGCGTTTTACTGCAGCTTGGAACTGGGTGGTTGAGGGTGGGTCTTGATTGGGGGTCGGGGTTGATGAGGAGGCTATAGATGATTGTTCTGACTATTGAAATATTGGACCATGAATGTTCTTCTTTGTTTACTTCTTTTTATTCTCAATGTCATATTACCCGGATATTACCCGACATTATGAACATCGGACATGTCATGTTGCGGTCTCCGTGTGTCCGAGGTACAACATGCTGCTTGGTCTCCCTCCATTCTTCCACCACGAGACACTTGGCCGTTGGATGTAAAAAGCAGCCAGCCGTTTCCGGTGCTGAAAGCCAGCCGAAAAAAAAAAACCGGCCTGGTAATGACGACAACAGTTTGCGAACTTGAAAATGGCCATAGAAATAGTGAGTTTTCCCATGAACAATGGTGATTTTCCATAGTTATGTGAGTTTACCAGAGGGTAAAACTGTTACTACATATCGATAAATATTGAATATTGAGACAATTCGCGAGTTGATAAAACACTCATCAACCTATCCATGAAGTATGCCCATTTAAAGCCATTCACAAAACATGGGGGCCATTGGGAGCACTATAAATATACACTAGAAATGGAGCACTACAAATAGCACCAGAAATTGATGGGTAAATATCATGCATCCCCATTTGGGTTATCAAAACGAAGCAGCCCAAATGACCAAGGAAGTGGACAACCATGCCGGCATTCAGCAAAACATACTCCATGTTCCATTCATGTTTTTTTCCTGTTGAGTTCTCTGGGCTATGTTTCTGACCCACACCTATCATTGCGGTTCCCAGCCAATCCCTCTGATATTTTAGTTTAGTTGATCTTTCAGCACGGTACACTTCGAAAGATCCGCCAGAAGCAGCATCGTTTGGTATGAATGGGGGCCATTTACTAACCAGGTGTGTAAACAAAAAAATACGGTACCCCTCAGTGGTTTATCATCATTTCCCCAATTAAAATGGAAAAAATGTGGTACATAGCTATATAATGCTATATAATACTCTAATAGCCCTTCTTTTCAGACACACCTAAGCAGTTTGCTTGTTTCCAGGGTATCTGCCCGACTGGCCATTTTCGTTGGAAACTTTCAGGAAGGAGACCTTGCAGAGAAACATTGTGCAACTTGGCAGGGACAGGGAGGGAGCCCGCGACCAGTGGATGATGGCGCCGTGACCTTTTTATCGTCCCCGACTGGCAGATAAGAAGGACACAACGAAAACCATGGTGGAACAGCACTGTCCGGCACTGAACTACCTTCACATGGGCAGGGTTTGTGGCAATTGAGTGTGTCCTTGAGAAATCTCTGTGCATTAGTGTAGCTTAAAGAATCTTAATGTATCAAAACATGCGGAACATCAAAAACTGCAGATATATGGTACAGAAAAATATGAGGACACAACATATTGCAAAGATGTTGATGAAGATGTCCCCATAATATGAGATACTTGATGATATTTGGATCATGTCGATGTGCTGTTTACATTCGGAATCACCTTGACTGGACCGGCCCAGTTTTTTTGGCCAATGAATCATGCAATGAATTGCAAAACTTAAACATGTATTTAAATGTATGTTGTACCATTTTGGAGCATGTTGATCAAACATCAGAACATCAGCAAAGATGCTGTTAACCACTATATCAGCCATTAATTATTTGCCATTATTAACCAGCATTAACCATTTTTTGACCATTATAGAATCATGGACAACTTAAAATTCTTGCTGGTGGTTTCGACGATTTTCAATTTTCCATCCCGGGATGGTGATTGAAGCACCTGGTTGGCTTGGAAATTCCCTGGTTGGCTGTGGTCTGAGACGACTTTTCCATCCTCTCCCAGAATCGTTTGAAGGGAAATTTCACAGGACCCTCCATCAACCAGTTGGTTTAGATTGGTTTGGGAGTTTAGTATACAGTATACACTTGTTTGAGACAAAGCCCGGATATAATGTATGAATGAATGTAGGGAGACAAGACAATTCTTCCGTTCTCATGTGAGGCATGCGCAATTGGAGCTACCATCCGTCTTGAGCACTGCTGCACAGCGCCTTGACGAGAATTGCCCCATTTCAGAGTTGCCCTATTTGGAGGTTTCCTAAGTCATGGGGGTACCCCCAGTTATCATCATTTGTTGTTGGGATTTTCCAGTATACCCTCTGTTAAACTTTCAAAAAGCTATTGAACATGTCCATTTATAGTCGAATTACCCATTAAACATTGTGATTTTCCATCGTTTTGTGTATGTTTACCAGAGGGTAAACCATCCAGCGATAAAGGGCTACTTGATTTCAGGAAACCTGGTTGACCACACAACCCAACCAGGAGAGAATGGCAGAGCAACGCCCCGAAAAAAGATGGAAAACGTTAAAATTCCTACTGAAACAATCTAAAATAGATAAAATAGTGATATGTGTTATTTCTATATGGTTATAGATGTGTAAAGATTGCTATTGGTTCAAGTATATATTGGGTGGTCAGAGCTATATTTCCCCAGAATATTCCTACTCATATGGCAAAGGTTTGCACATATAAATCCATACAATACTATAGATGATTATACCCTCCCAGCATCCCATAGGGTTGTACCATTTCATCCCCAATCATATATATCATAAATCATATATATATGTAAATATGTATATAAATATGTATAGTGTGGTTCCAAGCCATTCCCTTAGATGTTTATATATGTCCTTTTTTCAGCGGGGTGATGAGAATCAACACAAAACCACTAGAATGTGTTTTTGTTCAAGCAGGGAACCAGCCAGTATAGATATATCTCTAACTACAGCAATTCAACAAAATAATACATTGTCTAGTACAAAACACATGTTCATGATAGTGATCAATTGAACCTGTTCCTACAGGCAATGCCTGAAAACAGAATTGTGTTTTCTTGATATGTTGACTAGACTATTCTCTATTAATTGAAATATTATTGAATCCACATTTATATATATATAAATGTATACATTGGAAGGAACAACAAAACAAATCTTAAACAACATTGTATCCAGTTATATCCCAGTACATTCTAACCATTAACATGTTGTTAACAATTAATCCAGTAGATGTGTCCAGTACGTTCTTTTTCAAAAGTTGGTACTTTGAGGATCATCCCTTAAGCAGTTACGGTTTGGTTGTTAACGGCATCATATGGTCTACACGTGGTCAAGGGTACCTGGCTTATACTATGGTTGTTAACCATTAGACCACTTAGTAAGTGGGATGCACTTCCAATATACTACATATACATATACTATATATAGACTATATATATACTATATATAAATATAATATATATATACTATATATATACTATATATAGATAGTCTATGTATAGTCTACAGATAGTCTAAATATAGTCTATATATAGTCTATATATAGTCTATATATAGTCTATATATAGTCTATATATATAGTCTATATACACTATATATACTATAAATACTATAAAAACTATACATATATATATACACACTGTATATACTGTATACACTAGATATATATATATATATATATTCTACACTATACACTATATACTATATACCATATACCATATACTATATACTATATACTTTAATATAGCATATATATATATATACACTACAAATACTATACATACAATATATATATATATATACACATTTATACACTACATGCATAGTATATATACATTACTTGTATATACCATATAATTATACACTATATATATATATACACACTATATTTACTATATATATATACTAAGTATCAATATATCGCTTCTTGGGACGTCCCCACGTGACGTGAACAGGTCCTTTATCCACGTGACCATGGCGCGCGACCCGCGCAAGCGCCTGGGTGCCGCCTCCACGTCACTCGCTCCAAGAGACGGCAGGGTGAATGGAGTCCACGGATTTCCTCGATGCAACTAACAGAACTAACCATACTGGGGATATATGAACAATATAAGTATTATATATATATATATATTGTATTATGTGATCTTAATACATGTAATTATTCAGTGGTTGGCGAATTGTTGGCTACATGTATACTCATGATATATATATATATATATAGATACGATATCCCCGTTTTGGATTCGGGTGACAACATGATCAGCCCCAAGATTGCAATCTCAAGTTTGATCCGCGGTACAGTATCAGGACACAAGACAATGTGATCAGCATCATGCATTGGCAGACCAGATGACCCCATTCAAAGAAAAAACATGTTTTGTTTGCCTTCAAGTTTTGGCCGTGGTGACTCATGATTTCGAATTGCTTTGCAGTTCTTCATGACTTCCGGCCGAGTAATTAATTATTGAATGGTTTTTCTACTAAACATAGACATTCCAATCATTCCAATACCTATAGCCATACTCTATATGTATATATATATACTGTATATAGACTACATATATACTATATATATACATATCAGGTTCTTAATGGCTTGACCCATAGCAATAGTCCCCGGCCGGCCCAGGGCTGACCTCCGACGCCATGAATTCTTTCGAGACATGAACTTCGCCGCTGGGTACCGCCGTGGATTTGTTGGGACCCAATAGGACCCAAGTTGTGGCTGATATGCCACATATGGCATTGCTGGTTGGGATAACCATCCAAGAGATTGGGGATTTCAATGGGAATATAATCATGATAATATATATATATACTGGTTGGTGGTTTCAAACATGACTGTTATTTTCCATTTCGTATATGGGTTGTCATCCTTCCTGTTGACTTTCATATTTTTCAAGATGGTTAAAACCACCAACCAGATTATATAACTAGGGTATATCCCACATATCACTGGGTTATGTTTGGTTGATGTTGATAAGCCATTAACATAACTAGGGTATAGTGGTATATCCCACATGATATGTGGCTTATATTAGGGTCATTCACCTAAAACAATGCCTGGAACTGCACATCCAAGCAGGACTATAAGTTTGGCTTGACCAGCAGGAAAGCTGAGTTACTTTTAGCACGGGAAATGGACCATCATGGTACTAGTGGCTGTATACAACTAGGAATTGTTGGGTGTAGCAACCAACCAATTTATATATTCAGCCTATACATGTGTGCATATGGATATAATATTATTGTAATTATATGTCTGCAAGATACAAAGGGCAATACTATTTATAAGTTGGTCTATTAACCAACTCTAGTCATATCACCACAAGCCCTAGAAAGCCCAGTTACAAACCAACTTAGCAAACGATTTGCTGCAACAGTCTGCGCCATTGCTGAGGAGCTTTTGAAGCAGCGAAAGGCGCTGCCTGCTTCCTGTGTGTTTGGTTTAAAAAGTCAAGGCATGGACAGAACCAACCCCCAAAACAATGAATACTTAATATGAGGAAGTTCAGATGAGGGTTTTAGACCCAAAAACACGTACCCTCTGGTAAACTAACATAACTATGGAAAATCACCATTTTTAATGGGAAAATCCACTATAAATGGCCATTTTCAATAGCTATGTTAGTTTACCAGAGGGTAGCCAAGCCGAAAAAAGGGAATTGCCTTACTCAAAGTGATTTTCACCAATGAAAACGGGCGTTCAAGATCCAACAAAACTGGATGTTTAACTAGATAGGACTCTGTTCATCATATAGTGTATATATACAGTGTATATATATACATAGTGTATATATATATAGTATATATATATTGTATATAGTGTATATATGGAGTATATACATATAGTATATATATAGTATGTATATCATTATTTGATCCCGACGTTACATCGCCGCACTGGCAGAGTTTTAACCCCATTCCTACAGTATATAACTATGCACTGATTTCAGGAATCAGCCCAAATATGGCCTATGTTGGGGAGGTTTTCCTTGAGTAGGCCTAAAGACAGACCTAACACTTTTGCTAGGTGCCCCTTTATTATTCACACCCTGGAAATGTCATCAATTTGATCTGACTCAAACAAAAACTGGGACTTGTTCTTGAAATCTATTGATGAGGCTGTTGGACATTGTAAGCTTGTTGACTTTTAGAGAAATGATCACTGCTTGTCATGAAGGATGAGACAGCTCAGACCAAACTTTGGGACAGGCCCCGATGCACATGGCTTATAACACAAGTTAGATTCATGGAACATCCGCCCATATATATATATATATTAATATGTATATTAATATGTATATAAAGATATTAATATATATATATATATATTAATATATATATATATATATGTATCTACATATATATATATTTATTTATAATCCCATATATTATGATATATGTATATATATTATGATGTATTTATATTTATAGCTATATATATATTATGATACATAGGTTTATATATGATGATATATATATAATTATATATATACTAAGATATATATATATATATTATATTATATTAATATATATATATACATATATTAATATATCTATATATATTATAATATACGGTATTATATGTTTATATATATATGTGGTTTGTAAACCACTTAAGTGGGGCCTGCACATCGATAAAACTGCGCTTTTCGCGTCGTGAGGTGCCCTTGCCTGAACGCTTACCGCCAGCAGGTGGGGACAGTTTTCACGATGCCATAGGAAGTCCATAGAAAAATCCCAATTTCACCCGCAAAACCATAGGAAAACATAGGAAAATGGTGTGATTTAACCATGTTGAAGCAGCACACACTAAGATGTCATGGGATGTTTGTTGCTGATTTATGATAGTTATGATGGCTAAGTTGGTGCAAAGCACGGCAATAACTATGGTTAATGGTACTTATAACTATAGTATTCATGGACTTCATAAAGCAACTTAGAACTGCAGGGCCCAAAAAGTGTGGGATGTAGAACCAACTTGATATGTGGTGTGTCTGAAAATAGGGTATTTCACTCGCATAACTTGGCAAATCAAGTGGTGAAAATGATGTTTTTTTTTTAACCATCTAATTTGGGATAGCCTGTTTTGAGACAATCCCTAATATGCATAATATGGTTATGATATGGCTGTGATATGGCTATGAGGCACATGTTTAGATGTAGATATTACCCTTCAGAAATGAACCCTTGCATTATGGAGAATCCACCATTTATAGTTGATTTTCCCAGCTATAAGCCTTCATTTTTGATGGTCCTAATGATGGTGGATAAATTGAATTGCCAGCCCTTGTACATGGCTTGCCATATTTGATGACACATATTGAGGGCAACATTTGTTGTTTCTGAACATCTAGATCCACAACCTTGTTTTATGATGTAGACACGCGATGCCTTTCGCCATGTCTGCCAGATGCAGATCTGAAAGCCGTGAAGCCAGGTGGGGAGCATGCTGGAGCCACTTAAGTGATGGGGGGCTGGTCCTGGTATGAAAAAAGGGCCCTGGGCCTTCCAGTGATGTTGGTTTATAAATCCATGAAAACTATAGATATCTACTGGGTCTACCATTGTTAAGTTAATTTTTTTAACGAACTTATCTGGGGGGCCTCACCTTGTACCAGACATCTATGTACCATTTTTTTGCCATCTCCTGCATGTATATGATATACTCCCTGGGTTGTGTCATGCTATTATTTCACCAAGTACTAGTCACTTTGGGGATTTTGAGGGTTGTACGTTTTTAGCAAGTGGTGAAATGATCACACTATATACCCTCGAGTAATCAAACATGGCAGTGGACAATTCATGACAATTCACCATTTAGGTCGATGATGTTCCTAAGAATTATTCAAACCTCCACTCATAGAGGACTTTCCAGCCACGTTTGCTGACACCAGAGCCTACTTGGATGTTTTCATCTTGTTGGGAACAACATAACTACCCCCCAAGTGGGACAATGAAGCATGAATGGACAAGGTGGAAACCCCTCAAGTGTAAGATATTATAAGATATTATAAGCTGGTTCATAGCCCCCATTCACGATAGAATATCGTGGCCACGGGGGCGTAAATATCTCACCGTGGTTTTTTCCAGGTTCACATCCAATGGCAATTTGGCATTTTTTGAAGGTTTGAAAAAATATGTCACATGTCACATCCATACAAGTTTATACCCTCTGGTAAACTAACATAGCTATTGAAAATGACCCATTTATAGTGAGTTTTCCCATTAACAATAGTGATTTTCCATAGCTATGTTAGTTTACCAGAGGGTAGGTTGTTGTTCTTTCACACTTGAAATATCATGGCCTTGTTTTTTTCGGTGCGTTGTGAAACCTTTTCCAATGGGACAGTCACAGCGGGAAATCCATTGGAAGATGTTGTGGTGTTCGGGATGGCTATGGCCGCTATATCCAAACTATCCCATAGTGTGGGTAATGCCATAAACCACCCATGACTGGGAATGGTAAACATACCACATACATTTATGGTGATAAGTGGGGGATGGTTTAGAACATTGTTTTACCCACATTAGTCATCATGAAATGGCAATCACTATGTAATTACCTGGCCCTGGCATTGTCCGTGGGGATTATCTCTGTAGAAAGGGCCTATAAATGTTTAGTTGTGATGGATTCAGTTTTATACCGAAAAAGCAACGACAACATAAAATCACATGTCCAATCATTATAGTCTGTGTGAATATAATTGTTATATAAGCAATTACTCCAACTAATTTCTAATACTTCTAGCCCACTAGACTTTCCAATTGTCAAACATGTGCCCATTGCAAAGAACAAAGAATTCCCAAGCAAAATCGTATCCCAATGACAATGGATTTATGTCATAGCCAACAACCACCAACAGCAGTCATTTTCCGCTGACCACAACCTAGTCCTGAAAGTTCACATGAAAATTGCCCACTGTCAGTTGCTCCAACCAATGGCTTTTGTTTAAAACCACTGGTGGGAAAATCGGTTTGTTTGTACACCAGGTTGTCAGTGTGAGGATACACGTCATACACGTGCGATTGTCAATAGTTGGATTACGTAGCAATATTGGGGGATGGTCATCAATCCATTAATAGGGACTTTGTCATCCCCATGACATGTGTCGATTCCCATCATGGGATGGATGTAACTTGACTATGAGATCTATGATGATTCATACATGATTTTCCCGTCAAAAGAACACCCATTAAAAAAAAAAAAACTCTGGTACTTTAACATAATAGCTATGCAAAATCATTATGTTTAATAGGTACAGTAAATAATCTATAAATCGAATAGGTACAGTAAATAATCTATAAATAAGCTATGATCCATAGCAAAAACTCCCATTCATAATCATTTATAGATTAATTTTCTGTATCCCATGATTCCACATCAAGAAGATGACCATGTATAGATGGTTCTTTGTCAATAGTTTTATATAATCCATAAAAAAAATCGCTATCTTCCATAGCTACTGTGGATGGTTGCCAAAAAAATCCCAAACGCCAGGTCGACCGCCCAAAGTCAGCACCTTCGCGCCCGTGTTGCATCGCGGCGCGGTGCCGTGCTCAGCCGAGGGTTTTTTCAACATATTTCTATGGCTATGGATGGTATGGCACTAAGGATCTGACCACAGATTGGAATGTCTATGTTTAGTAATAGTTTGTTCTATTGGTTCCAAATGTTAGGCTACCGAATTTTGACCATATCCATTTAGGAGTTTCTTACAGGAAACGCCAAAACCATAGGTTTCAATACTAAAATAGTTTAATTGTCGATGATTTGGGGGTACCTCCATGTTAGGAAACCTCCATATGGCTAAATCATCTACAAATGAGCTGTTGATTTCCGCCTCATCTCAATGGGAATGTCAGGATCCTAAATGGAGGTACTGCACCGTATATATATATAAAGCAATATTTCGGGTGCATATTCCCTTATGTAGGCCTTATATAGGCCTTATATATGGTAGGTACGTCCGAGTTAGGTTCCTGAAATGGCCATTGATCATCCCAAAAATATGAATGAGTCTAACTATAGGATTTCATCTAGCAGAAGTTGGGATATGGTGTCCCCTCCAGTGAGGTAGCATAGCTACAGTGGAATATTGCGAAATCCTGCACCACATTGGATGGTTCTTCAGCCCTTGGAACAATGGGATGTTCACCACCTATCAACTGGTGCAGGATTTTGCAGCCATTCACAGTATTACATTGTGTATGAGTCAAACCATTAAAGATTTAGGGGGTCAGAGGTTGGAATGTCTGTGTTTAGTATTAACCATCCAATTGTTGGGCCCCCCAGTGAGGTTGGATGGTTTAGAAAACCAATTGACTATATGACGTCATATTGGCAGCCGTATCATAAACCAATGTGAAACGGGAGTTATGTTCACCAACTTAGGTGCCTCTAGCGGACCCCACTTTGCGACCAGCAAACTGGGAGATGGGTTCATCTAGAAATCGAAGATGATTTGATATGTGGTGGCTTCAAGTATTGTATTTGACATGTTCAACATTTTTTGGGGTTGGTAAATGTCTGTCTTGGGAATTTTGAACATCACTTGAAAAAGTCTTTGCTGGAGATTCTATACTGAACTGGGTGTGTGTGTGTGTGTTTTTGCTCTTTAATATACTCCAGTGGTTAATATGTATCCATATTTCCTGTTTTGTGTTGGGAACCAGGGAGCTAGTAAGAGTTTCCCAACCACATGGTAGTATACAAAAATCCAACAGCCAACATCCAGGTAATATTGAATGATGATTGATAATACATGATAATACGATGATGATAAACTATCAAGGCTGATTTACCAATATGATAAAATTGTTATCATAAGGCTGACAATGTGTTATGTTGACTATCATCCTTGAAAGTTTGATGATGATAATCATCAGGGTTTGAAGTTTGAAGCATCCAAAAGTTGGATTGGGGCAAAATAAGAAGCAACAAAAAGGTCTTCAGCACCGGTCTTGTGGAGTTCACCATGAAAAAAAGTGGATTTAGCTTGACTAAACATGGGGGGTGTATCCAATAAGCCATTGCGGTTTGTGCAGTGAGCAGTTCTCACCCGGAGGAGTTTGCATCCACGTAGGTGTTCAACCGCAGTCACACCACGACTCAGACATAGAGTATAGGGTGATCTTTGGATTATATGTCATTAATATATCATTAATATTCATTCATATTGGGGTATTTGAGCTATACTACCACTAAATTACCACTATTAACCATTATTAACCACTATATTAATGTATTAACCACTATTAACCAGTGATTAACCAGTGATTACCACTATACTACCATATTACCACTATTAACCACTGGTTCATCACTGCTTAACCACAGGTTTTCATCACCAACTAATGGTGTTTCATAGTGGTCGATTTCATCTTTTCAGGTGCCTGGCTGGGATTTCGAGGCGCCGAAGGTCCGCCCGAAATTGGTGAAAGATTACAAAACATAGGGAAACATCTGGTAAAATACTGTTTTTTTTGTAAAACATGTTGTTTAATAGTGTTATGTTCATGTTTTATACAATAGCTTTTAGTAGTTTTTGGCACTTGGAGGGTCTAGAGTCTAGGATCTTATATTGCGAACTGGAAAGTCACCATCTTGAGAGGTAAAAGCATCAGACCAAATGGACCATGGTTTCCGTAGCGGTTGTGTTCAATTAGAGGAAGGTACTTGGAACTGATTCAAGATAATTTTCGTATGGCATGTCTAGTAATATTGAAGCTTACTCCTTGCCATACTATTTTTCTTCTAAAGTCATGTGGGAAACCCAGCACCCATTTATGGTGACTTTGTGGGTTGATGATTGGGTTTACCACATTATGAACCATTCTTGTCAGTGATTAACCACTATTAACATCTATTAACACTTATTAACCAATATTGACCATAAACTTAAGGGTTAATAGATGTTAAATAGACCCATATTGGTTCATATTAAGGGTTAATAGACCCATATTGGTGCATGATTGACCACTATTAACCCTTATTAAACTTTATTAATAGTTAACCACTATAACTATAACCACTAATAACCAATTAATTTGTTTATTGCAACATATCCATGGGATGCCTCCGTTCGACTTGCAATACCTTTTCACGGAGGCGATGGTGGAGTGCCCAGGTTCTTCACCCTGCAGGCCATCGGATGGGAAGCCAAGATAGACAAACAATGGTTATTGGAAGATTATGGTTAATAATGGTTAATATATGGTTAATAGTGGTTAATAGCTGTGCAAGTTTATGGTTAATAGTCATTAATAGTGGTTAATAATAGTGTTTTTGTTGTTGTTTTGCTGTTCTACATCATGTTCGCAAGGTTTTCCATCCCGATTCATCCATTAAAATATTGTGGGAAACCCAAAAATAATATTGAAATTGGTGATTTCGTTGATGTTCTATCATTTTTTTGAGGCATCCACTAAGTAACTAAGCTGTAGTGGTGTGAACAGAAGGGTATCAGGGTGACCCAGCATAGCAGTGGCTGTTTTTGAGCCCTGGGGAAGGTACTTCTCTACCCCTGGAATCCCATTCTGATGACTGGAATCACAGAGAGCTATATGAGACACTGTTCTTACGGTTTTTTAAAAAGCAAACAACAAGTTATGGTTTTCCACGTTTTGGTGGATGAATTCTTGTACATGGGTAGGTGGTGAAGTTTCGTTAATTTGTCTTGGTAGATGGTGAAGTTGTTTGTTCATGTTTGGTCAGCAAAGTCCAGTTTCCCACTTGTTGCTGAGTAAACCAACTGCTGGGGTAGGAAAAACTCATTGGTTGCCTTTCTTTTGGAGGAACAGAATACATCCAGCTAAACGTGTATTTTTGTGTGGATGAGTTCTCAGTTTCAGATTAGCCAAGATTGGAGGGCTTCCTCAACAGGGTTTCATACCTTGATACACCTGCTTGTTTCAAGGGGCGTTACTTCAAACTGTGTCAACCAACTTGTTAGATACTAACTTGTGTTTTTGCATCTTTTGCTATGGTACAATTCTTCCTTTAACCAGCTAATCATGATTGTTTGGCAGGTATCTAAGATTCACTATGTGATTGTCCCATATTTTTCCCATGTGATTTACCCATTAAAAGCTCTGTTTATGGGGGATACCAGTTCTTGGAAATGTCTTGGATATGGGCGTGTCCAAAAGTAATTTGCTGGACACCAACAACGTGTGTTTGTTGGGTTGGTGGCATTCTCAACCATGAAATTGGACTGGGATTGGGGTGGATTGGGGTACCTATCCCCAAAAATGGCCCAACACTTCAGGTTAGTGAACTATTTTATGTTTTTCAGATTGATGGAATACCATCTAGTAAACTAAGAGTTTGCTACGGAAAAGCAGTATGTTTCATAGGTAAACCATCTATAAAAGGACCAGTTTCATCCATTCCCCAAACGTTGTGTCACTGGAGGCTGTCCCGCCCGGTTGTGAATTCCATATACTGTTGGGATGTCATCAGAATTTCGGTGTTGATATCTCCGTTTTATTTTTCGAAATAGCACCAATATATGGGATACCATGATGGTTAATGATGGTGAATGATGATTATAATGTATTATCATGATATAAGATATCTGATCTCCATATATCTCCATAATATCCCATTTTTCTATCTGTTTCTTGCTTAAACCAAGCATGCAGCAGGCCGCGCCGCTGGAGGTTTCGCCTGTGCGGTCTGAAGTGGTGAGCTGCCGGCAGACAGGGCGGTTGAGCGTCGCGACGCTTGACTTGGGACTTGTTTCCCACTCTAAGGGATAGATTCATATGGTTGATAATAGTTAATGATGATGTAATTGAATGGTTAATCTATGTTAATCTTGATTTTATGGTTACCTCTATGGTTAAGAACTGAGAAACATGTTTTTCATACCTGACACTATAACAGAAATTGGGAAATCTTGGTAAATGGATGCTTTACGATAGGATTGTTTTGTTGGTGTTTTTGGTCAAGCATGAAGGAACATAATGCAGAGAGAGAGACATTCACATTTTTGGGGTGAGTGTTATATCTAAGATTTGTCATGTGGAATAGAAGATAACAGGTTTATCAATTCATGAAAATGGATGATTGATATTCTTGTAAAACTCACAAACCACGGGAGATGCTCCTCAGCAAGAAAGTGGAGTAATCCAATTCAAAATGCAGATTTAGACTTAGACCAACAACACCTGGGAGAAGCAAATTGGGGTCAAACCTGACAAATTGGGAGCTGCTGGGCGCTGTTTGATTCGTAGACTCATAGTGGCCTGCTCGTTTCCCACTTATCGATTGGCAGATGGGTAACTCCCCAATTGAACAACCAATATGATGACACGCCAGCTCTGTTTTGGCCAAGAAGTCCGAGGACGCAATTCGTTCCTCATGTCGGACATGTTCATGATTCAATGGCTCAGTCCTCAAGGCTCTGAGGTGATCTGTTAAGCATCCAGGGGAACCCGTGAGAAAGCGAAATTGTGCACATGGGATCTATAACTCAACAATGGGGGGTACCACGCCCACAGACATTGGTCAATAATGTGGTAAACCCAACAAACCATTTCCAAATTTTCCAAGGGGTGCCCCAGTCATGGTTTATGGCAGCCATGGTTTCCCACTTGGAGGTGATTTCCTCCTATTCCATACTCTGGAAATGGGGTACAAGCTCCCCAAGTTGAATCGTGAGAATGCCATGGAAAATGCTGAGTGACCATGGAAACTTAGGGGTAAATAGCCTCTTTTCAGACACACCCATGATGCGATATGCATTCGGGAAGTGGAAGGTGACCATGACTTTAGTCCCTACAGGGGACTTGGCAACCATGAAGAATCAACCAGTTGTGCAGTGGGATGAACATAGAAGCAGGCAAGTATATAACGATTATTTCAGTTGTATCGTAATCTTTCCTCGCAATGCACCCGCTGTGTTTGGCGGTTTGATATGGTATGATCCTTTGTTTGTCGGGCGTTGGTTGTGCCACATCATCAATAGAATGTAGTTTCAATCACGGGATTACCACATGAAGGGTGGCCTGGTATGCTAGTGCTGACTTAGTGCTCGTGCTGACATGTGCTGCCGGCCAGCAGTGGGGATGGGTCCGTTCACCCCTTCACCATCCTTCACCTCAGTTTTTCATGTGGACATGTAGCGTTGGATGTTGATCTTTGACATGGGCGAAAAAGAATGTGTATATCTCAGATATCTCAGTGGAAATATGACCCATCCCCAAATCTTATTTTGCGGCCAACAGGGAAAGACGACCCGACATGGCGTTTTGGTGTCTGATTCAGCAGCATTCAGGCTGCATGAGGATACAAGTGGATCATGAAAATTCCGTTGGGCCGTTGGGCGTCAAACTGGATGCGCATCCCAGTTTGTTTCAGTGGGTTATGGTGTTTTAACCGTGCATATGATTGCATGTGTATATATACACAAGTGGATTAAGTGGATATGTGTGATTTAATGATATTTTTCATGTACGACTGGGCACATTGAATTGCAGGGATCCGATCCTAAAACCATCGAAAACTCCAAGCAAATTGCCAGGTCGACTCTGCTATTGGTTTTCCACCGAAAAGAACTTTGCGTTACGTTGGGCACGAAAAACCACGACGCACGTTGCGCGTCGATAGCTACCGCGTGTCGAGTCTACAATTTAATAGACGCCTGCGGAAATTGTTTGATCGAGGCAAAGCAGCATAGCATAGCCCAATCCCGAAGATGTCAAGATGTCAAGTGCATGGCTGGTTGAGTTCCACAGCGCCATGCAGCGCGCATCGCTGGATTTGTCTGAAAAATCATGGATTTCACCCATAGAATGGTTACCCTCTGGTAATTTAACATAGCTATTGAAAATGGCCATTTATAGTGGATTTACCCATTAAACATGGTGATTTTCCATAGCTACGTTAGTTTACCAGAGGGTAATTTGTCTGAAAATCGTGGTTTTCGTTTCCCATTAAATTGCCATTTACTTGGAACTGATTCAGCATGTGATGGAATGGGGTACTGTACCTTGTTTTCAGGTCCACACCCATATGACGGTGGTATACCCAGACATGACTGGTTTTGATTGCCTGGCTTGGCTCGATGGGTTCAATTGTCCCAACAGGATAGGGACTGCAAGATTGTCCTTCAACCAATTCAGAGGCATACCCAATTCACTTTTGCAAATATGGTCTAGTTGAAACAATAGCAGATAAAGGTAATCCCATTCCCCCATATATAATATAAAACACCCGCTAAAAGGGTCCCAAATATGTGGTTCATCCCCTGCTAAACCATGGTTTCTGGGGAGTTTAGTATTGGGGGAGAAGGGGTTACTGAAGACTTTCAAGTCTTCTGTTGCCACCTCTCTCGTGAGCCAGTTTGGGATGGTCCCGAAGTCCGGAAGCCAATAGAAGAGTAAGATCAAATCAATTTGTTTACCCATAGGATCCATGTATGGTATATATGCTAACATTTTGGGTATATTGATGGTAAATGTTACCATATATAGCATACATGGATCCTATGGGTTATGTTCTATCGTGTGTTTTTCTTTTTTCCGGCTGCATAGACTCACAATGCAACCTCTTTTTGCAATCATCCATCTTCAGATATATACGTTGCCCTGTTCATATGAATAATGTAACACAACATTACATAATATATTTTAATATAATGTAAATATATAAGATAATATAACATAATATAATATATTATAATATAATACAATATAATATAATATAATATGACATTATATATTTTAATATAGCATATAATATCTTATATACTATTACTATTGTATTATTTTTTTTTTGTATATTATACAATCATAACGTAATATGAATGATCAATCTAATATGATGTAATCAAATATTATATATATATATATATATTATGGTATTGTATCTATACTGGTACACCATAACATAACATGATATCATATCATACCATAAAAATGTACATGTACGTTTGTGCATGATCATCTTGTTCATACATATAACATGTACAAACTATAATTATCATTCAAAGTGACAGCTGCAAAACCTTAATATATATATATATATACCTGGAGCCTCTGAGCACCTAGATTTCGGTCGGTGATCCAGATTTCTAGGTGAAACCTAAAAATCACAAAATTTGCAAGTTTGAGGTTTTCGCCAAGATTGGCTCCAATTCAAACAATATGAGTCTGTATCTGTATATCACCCTTTCTTCTTGCCCACAAACCCATCTTTCCCTGCCACGGCCAAATCTTTGGCACTTTCTGGACATCATCTTGGCCGCTGCCTGTGGTGATGCCTGGCGACCCAGATTTTAGTGAGCCTCCCGGGCCCACACATCTGCAGCTCCAGCGAGATACCTTTGAAGTACCCGCCTTTCAGTTGTTGCTGCTGCAGTTCGTCTACTTAAGAGAGAGGCACGACCAATAAAATCCTCTGCAGCTGAACAAGAATATGCCAGGGGGTTTAATGGCAACCCTCCTGAATTTAATGTGCAACTAATTTCCAACAGTAGGTGGTGAAAATAGTGAAGCTTTGGTCGAAACACAAACAGGTAAAGATGTTGGTGATACGCAAGTGACGCAAGCTTCGCATATGCCCTCAAAAAGGTAAGGCCGCTGTCAACAATTCGGCCAGCCAAAGACGGTTCCTTAGCATTCATGTGGGAAAAGAATACCGACACTGGATAATGGGATAATCCACGAAAAGGGTTCCTTGGAATGGGAGAAGAGAACAAAATGCATAAACCTTGCCCCCTGACTTTAAACACCTTCCAAAAACCGTCTTGTAGTAGAAGGCTTACCTTTATATATCATAGAACGATTTGAGAGGTCTTTAATATCAGGGGGACAGATCATATACAGTTCATAGCACCCAGGCTCTATCCAGAGATCAGCATCATAGAGCCCTTTCATGCATGTTCCCAAGGCCGTCCCAGCTACTTGAATGTAGTAAAGAATTCTATCCCCAGCTATCTTGTCAGAGTAGACATCGCACATGTACAAAATGAACTCCATGATCTTTGCTGTATCGGAAGCTTTGGACCAGGTGCCGCTAGGGAAAGTTGTGGCATTGGGGAAGCCAAGCATGTTTCGAGTCCAAGTATACGTGTGAGTGGAAACCTTGTTGAATTTCCTCCACAATTTCCAAGCCGCATTCAGACTTTCCAGCTGTGTATCAACAGATGACCCATCAAAGGTCACACCGAGCATGTAAACCAAGCACGAGGCAGCATGGTCTTGGCCAAACCCTGCTAAGTAGACGTGAAACAAATCAGCTAGGTAGAACTTGGCTGGTTGCGCCATGTACGAAAAGCTGTTGGCTAGGATGCCGTTCACTTCGCCATCTTTCCAAGGTGGTGTGGCTGCAAACTGCCCCATTGCTTTGAACCACGCAGGGGACTCAGTATGAACCTCCTCAAAAGGAAAATCAATGCTGCCAGCTGGGCAAAGCCAGCAACAGTACCCAAGGGTTTGGTTTTTTTTGGCAGGGTCATAAGCGCTTTTCCTGCAAGTGGAATACCATCTTGTTAGTCGACCTGCACGGGCTTGCAATTTCAAATCAGCTTTCAAGCCAATGCACACAAGCCTCAAGCGTTGCCCTTGATACAACACTCCGGTATCAAAGCACTCTTTTAAATCTTCCCCAAGTGCGGTCATCATAGGTTGAAAGTGCGAATCATCTTTGTGCCACATAGCAGGTGCAGCACCCCACATGAAGTGTGTCCCAAAGGTGTGACCCAAGAGATTAACTTGCATGCCCTTTCTTCTTTTCAGCGGCCTGCTGGAAAAGTTGTCTTTGCGATTTGCTTTGCCAGTGCCGCTTCCGATGGCAGAGCTCCAGTTGAACACCATAAATTCAGATTTTTTGTATCCCCGGCCACCGTCAGCATGTGCAAAAACTGGTATGCACATACCTTTGTCAACCTTGTTATCCTCAAGGAAAAAACTGAAATCGGGGTGCACAACTTCGTACCGTTGCCAGAATTCTTCCAGCATGTCCCGGCCACCAGTATTGATTTGCCTCCCTCCTAGGAGTCGATTGAGTTTGCCTTCGCTTGCCATGTATTGCAAAAAATTCAATGGTTTCAGCCGCGGGAAGCCATCCAAATCACCAGAAAGAGGAGTGAGTTCTATGGGTAAACTCAAGCCATTCTGGACTAAGATTGGGTGTAGCCTTTCCTCAGCATCCTTGGTGCTGAGCTTGCTCAAACCTTTGACCACGGGGCACGAAACCACAGCACTGCTGCTCCCAGCAGCATCTTCCAAGGTCTTCTTGGCAAAGCTCACCACCCGAGCGCAAGGCACCTCAGCGGGCATTGGGAGATGGCGGTCAAAGAAATTGGCATCATGTCAGGTGAGGAAGTCATGCTGACACAAACGACAAGTTTGAAGCGTTGGTTCTTTTTTCTGCCTTGCGGGGATCAAATCAAATTACAGCGCAGATTTGAAAACCACGTAGGTAAAGAAGGGTCCTTCATCACATTTCCTTCCTTCTCCCCCAGGCCTATCATTTCTGTTTCCGGAGCAACCTTTGTGGGATTCTATGAGGACAGCTTCCATTAAAGCGGCCTCGTCCCAGGTTGCACTAGCATAAAGGACATACATGCATTTGAATTTGTCATGGCAATAGTAATACCCAGGGGAAGACGACTCAAAGCTAGGCCGCTTATAAAAGCGGAACAGGGGATCCGCAGTCACCCCAATCTTGTAAACATGAGGGCCTTTTTTCAACAATTTATCAATGACTTCCCGGCAAAAAGCCAATGCTCGGCCAGTGCTGGCTGCAGGGGGTGGCAATTTAAGCCAAACAAGGCCGTCATCTCCCAAACCCTTTGAGATGAGAGTGCTCAGCCTGGGCATTTGCCTCACTGCTGGTTTGAAAAGAAGCGCTGTACCACCACTACCTTAGATATGGTTTGGATCCCCATCTTGCAAAGCCAATGGAACAACATGGCTGTTTTGTCATCATACCAAGCTTTTAGTCTTGCTGAGGCGCTGCTGTTTTGTGTCAATGGGCGGGTGTCACCATGTTCTGAAGGGGGAACAGGGCGATAGGCATCATTCAACCACGCAGCACCAGAGGAACGTATTCTTTCGGCAGGGGGTCCTTACAGGCCGACAGCTAAGAACCCTGACTTCAAAGAGGGTCATGAATGCGGATGTTCTACAACCCCCTAAATCTTCTGGGTTAAAACATTTTGGCAGAAAGGAAGGTGATGGCTGGAAGGCATCCTGCTGACTTTTGTGTCCACCTCCCTTAAATGAAAGCAATCACCAGTAGCTTTTACTTCGGACCCTGTACTGGGAAAGCATTCGGGTTTGTCTTGAAATGCCTTTGAAAAGGAAACAAAAACTGGGAACACCTTATGCCAACCCAGGGGCTGTCAGTTGTCCGAGCATTGCGATCACATAGGTCACATGATGGCAAGAAGGGGCGATCCTCTACCCGAAATCCTAATAGTTCTTCTAGCCATAGGGTGTCATCACATTTCATGACTGCAAGCCAAAATTTCTTCAGATTACCAAGCGCTTCCAGAAAAATAAATGCCAGCACCCAAGCTCGCCCACTGGCCGGCATTTGCTAAGGTTGGCGCGCCAGTCCCGACACAAGTTGCCAGGTACTCAGCAGTTTTGCTGACTTTGGAAGGGGGCTCACCTGGCAGGATGAAATCCATGCGATGAGGGTTTTGGCAAATGAAAATTGCAGAACCCAAAACCCATCAGCGTATTCTCTTGGGTTTTCAACTTGCTCAGCTCAGAGTCTCATCACGCTAAAAAGTTAGCATGGTGATCACATCCACACACGCACACACACTCCGCACGCTGATCAAACAGCATGGTCTGGAGATAGCATCGCTTGTTGGTGCTCATTGCACCAGGCAAAAAAAGCCCCACGCTTCCATTTGTTTAGAAGCAAGCCCCCTAAATATATCTATCTTCAGCCGGGCCTCTATCAGTCCGTCTATTCCTCGTCCTGCTTCTCTTTGGCAGCTCGCGGTCGGCGAGCCAAAGTCCTGAAAAATGCTGCTGCTAGGGTGGAAATGCAAAATAGAGGCAGGCATGGTCTTGAACTGCATTATGTGGAGTATTCCTTTGGTGGTCCCTGCTGGCCCAATTTATGAAGCCTTCAAATTTTGTGGGTGCAACAACACGAATGTACACACTGGCAAGTCAGCGAGGTTCACGCCTGAACTTCTTCTCTGTCGCAGTCCAAGTTGACAGACTCGGCAAGGCAAGGGGCCGGGCCGAGGAATAAAGTGGTGGATTTGTGCATGTGAGGACTTTGGACCAAGAACGAACTGTGAGGCTAAGAGCTTGGCAGCCTCTTGCTCTCTGCATAGACTTTCTTCAGTTTGTTGACCATCCTGAGTCATATCATCCGAAGAAAGAAAGGTTGTAGGTCTATGTTCAATACGAATCTTATTTCCCATCATTAGCACACAACGACGTGAGCTGTTCTTCCAAAAAAGGCTAGGTTCTCTTCACTATCAACATTGACATCCCCGACTTTAAGATCTGCGGATATCTCGGTCATGTTGTCGTAAAGCTTGGACATCTTGTCATAGAGTGCTGCCACCGACGTGTGGGCCCTTGGAATCCGGGCACCAGGAATTAGACTTCATAGAAAATGGGTCACAATTTTTTGCAGCGGATGTCACCAAAAAGTGTTTCAAACAACTTTTGAAAAGATTGGTGCCAGGATGAGCGGCTCAGGTGCCCCCTTTGCCGTGCTGGCATGGAGTTTATCCAGAAACGGCGCCATCTTGTTCAGGACATTCAGAACCTCTTCCATGTGCGAGTCAAGCTCGTGCGTCTGAGGCCAGGATCACCGGTGCTGGTGTTTTGAGGGCCCTGAAGCTACCAAAAATACAGACCAGGTTTCTTTGCTGTAGAAGATTGAATTGAAATCGTGACGAAAAGAATTGGTGGTAAATGCAAAGCACTTGTTCTGATAGTCGCCTGGAATTTGCTAGCTGCTATACTGAATTCGGGGACTGACTTTGAAGCCGATGAACAAATGAATATATTGGTTGTTGGGTAACTTGCCTTCACGGCTTTCTGCTCCTTCTTAGCAGGCCCATGATGGCCCATGGACGCTAGATCGAACTTGTTGCTCATGAGCTGGCTCTTGAATCGGTCTGTGTTGCCCTGGGCGGTCGTGGAAACATGCAGACCTTGGGCATGACGGTTCTTCAAGTTGCCGCGAGTTCGCACATTGCACCAGTAGTAGACGATGTTTTCGTCAAGCTCATCCAGCCTAGGCTGATATACGGGAACCCCCAAGAGGCCATGGGATTTGTGTAGTGTCAATTTGTTTCTGGATGTCAAATCGTAAAAGCAAACGAACGGTAGGATATGCTTGAAGCTAGGTAGCTCCATGTAAGTTGGATCCCGTTCCCCACGCTCAACAGCACTTCGAATCTTGCTCCTGAGTTGCTTGGGCCAGGCGATAGGTGGGACAAAAGTCGCTGAGGCAATGGGAAGGGGCAGGGAAATCATACTTGCTTTTGGATTGGGATATACGGAAAGAATCCAACATATATGAGTAAAGGATCTCGGGAAATTTCAGAATATCCTTCATTTCCTTCTCAGTATAGAAACCTCCCTCGCGGTTCAACTCGTTGACTTGCTCACTGGATCGTTCCACCCGCACTTCTTGGATGAAGGAATCCTTGGAGACAAGGGGAAAGCGGAGAGCCAACATTTTTATCCAACATATTTTTTGGAAGCTTTGAAAATTGAAAACCAAAGTTTGCATATCACCGGAAAAGGGTCTTTGTCCCCACCACTTTTCACAAACAGCTCGAAGAGCTTGTCCCTAGAGGCCCCTTTGGATTGATACTGCTGGAAAATGTCATCAGGGATTTCCAAGTTGCCAGATGCCCGCTTGGGCTCACATGTCCTCCTAAATTTTCCCCTCCAGAACTCCAAGTCATTTTCATCGATGAGTCCCAAAGAGGCAATGAGCTCATGATTGCGTTTGGCTGCGCCAGATGTAGCCTTAGGGGTTTCCAGAGACTGCAGTTAAGCAAACATTTGTGGAACGAACAACGCCTACCTCATCCGAGATATACAAGTAGTTGGGGTTCTGCTTAGGCACACTCTTGCTGCCCGATCCATCGGAAAGGCCACCCGCACTGCTGCCTGGGGTGGTCGTCAAGGCACCGCTATCCTGGGCCGCTTGAAAGTTTGTGGGTGCAAAAACTAACCACCTTGAAAAGGCTCCAATCATAGGGAAAGCATTTGCGCGTTCGTCCTTAGACAACCATTAAACTACACCTGCTTGGCGAAATACAAGCAGTTAAAATTTGAACATGTTGCTCAAAAAACAGCAAGCTAGAAACTTCTGTGCTTTCATCCAGTTTGCCCAAAGGAGAGGCATATGTGTCCCTGGGTTCCGGGGAAAACATTTCCTGGTAGGCATCTGTGGACACGGGATCTGGCGGCGGGCTATTGGTCACGAAGTAGTGCTGGAACAAATCTTGCCAATCTTCATCCTCTAGTGGGTCACAGAGGCCAGGCAGCCCCTGCCCTGAATCACCAGTGGCCAAGACATAGGGCCAAGTAGCAGCCTAAGTGGTCGGATGAATATGGATGAATGGGATTCTCTGGATACCCCATAGGAGAAAAGAAGACTTGTATATGTAGAAGTGGTGTCATAGGTGTTCGTTTAATCTATGTATGAGTTTTTGACATGTGTCAGGCAACAGGATCGATTTCTGGGAGGCCTTCCTGTTCGACTTTGACCCCGGGTTCCACTTTAGGAAGCGCATCGTCCTGAGCTGGTAAGGTCTCCGCTTCGGCAATCTCGGCCTTCGCTTTCTCAGCAAGGCGCTTCAGGTCCTGACCGTGGGACTGAAAATCCCTGGTTTCAAAAGAAAAAAGGGCCACATAGGCACAGCTGGTTTTAACTTTCAACAAATTCTATTTGGAAAATGGTTCCCCCCCTGATGGTTTGGGACTCCTTCGCCAGTTTGAGCAACTCTTGTGGGTCTGAAGGCATCGTTGACGTCTTATCCATAATTTCTATGGCTTCACTTAGGTCACTGCAGCTCCACAATCGGCTCCGAAGTTCTTCGGTCGACATAACACAGAAACTACCCAAGGGAAACCCTAAGACGCAGCAGGAGCAGCTGAAGAAGGCTACATAAAACCTGCCATCGGTGCAAATCACCCACACAAAGTGGCAAAACAGGTGTAGACGCGAATCCACGAAATGACACGAAAGTTGCGCTGTTTTTTTGCGCGCTGGTGTTGTTTTTTTCTGCGCCCGCGTTGTGTTTTTGAGTGGTCCGGTTTTGAAAATCTACGCGCTTCATTTTTTTTAGGCGATTGTGTTATATTTTTGCGCGCTCGCGTTGTGTTTTTAAGTTTTGCGTTGTGTTTTTAAGTGATTCAGTTCAGAATTGTGAAAAAAGCTGCAAAAAGTTGCCAAAACCTAGACATAATGGTTAAGACCCTTTTGTGGACAGATTATTTAAGAGAATTTGGGTGGCTACAAGAATCCAGGCATCCGGGATTCAAACATGGTCCCCACACCTTTTCCACGTCCCTTCGCCACACGCCCAGGGAGAGTGAGTTGGAACCCGCATCCCTGTTGAAATTGGTATTCCTGATTGTGGCCATGCATCACACCCAAGAAAGAATTCTGATGAGGTTATTATATTGTATCCAAACCCCACAAGCCATTCTTGAAAATATGATTGCACCTCTAGGGAGGAATCCCAGTTGAGTTATTCAAATCCTTTTGGGTAGGACTTTGGCCCAATCAGCGGGAATTTTCAAGGAGCGAGCTCCATACAAATATTTGATGAAAGCGGGCATGCCGGCATCGAGCCAGCGGTCATCCCAACTCCACTGCTCCCAAAGTTTAATTGCATCCACGGAGTCATGGTGGGAAACATAATCACACTTAGGCTTGAGTTGGTCAACAAGGGAAGCGATCTTCTTGGCGAAGCATTTCGTGTATTGCCTTAAAAGCAATTGAGCGAACATATGGAAAAATCTATGTGGCCCCAAAGATTGAAGGAAGAAAGGGGAAATATTTCTGTGAATTCTCCAGACCCGGAACTCCGTTTGCTTGAGCTCGGAGGTGCCATGGTAGCGCACCCTGCCTTCAGCGTCTCGGTAAGATCGGCAAGGCCTGGGCTGGGCCGCACCGCGTTCTCTTTTAGCTTGCTCATACTTTACCTTCTTCAGCTTCGAAGTCCAAAAAAGCCCAATGCTTGCACTAGACGACCATAGGGACGTTCTCTTCGGTGTTTTCGCATCAAAGTGAAACATCCAGAAATTGCAACGAAACACCTTGGGAATGTGATGAACAGGAGTTGCCAAAATTAAGGCACACCCAGCAAAGAGCGTAGTCTTTGCAAATGAGAAACATTGTTGGGTATTTCCTTCAAGCTTTGAAAATAAAGGGATTCCCAAGGACAAAAACCTTTGGGCCAGAAAGGTGATATTTCTAAAAGTCAACACAAGTTATAGTTATGCATCATTTCGGAGTTCTATAGTGTTCAAACTTGTGGGATATTCGAGGGTGCCCCAAAAACTTTTTACCCAATAAAAAGGTCCATTAATCAGTAAACCAGTAAAAAATAATAGATTGTGGATAGAGGGGGGCCATATCATATCCTACCCGTTCTTCCATCAAATTATATACAGATTTGCTTGCCTCCATGGTATCCAATAGCTGTCGCAGCCGGTAATGTTGAAGAAGCAAACTTGAACGTGGCTGTTCTATGATCCATGTGCCAGTTAAGGCCACTGTGAGAAAACAAAGTAAAGCTACCCTGCCCAGGGTTTTCCAGGGACATGATGGTTCAATGAAACAGAACATTTAGGTAAACGAGTCAAAAAATGTTAAACCATGAGTTAAACAACGCATATTATTCGAAGGTATCAATTGCCAAAAAGGTTCCTTTTTGGTGGGGCCACACCTGCAAGCCAAGAAATTGGCAACTTCCACGCTTTGTACACCTTCTGCACCTTCAGGATTAGCGAGGCTTCTACCTGTACTTCCCCTAGATGTTGAAATCCACGAAGCACATTGAACTCCCAACCAATGTATAAATCCATCAGGGTCACCACGTAGTACTGCTACCATTGCCGCCCTCACATGTCCAATGAGACTGTTGTCAAATATTACCAACTATCGATGCCTGATTATTGCTTCATTTTTAAGATTCAAATAACCACCATCAGAAACAATACGAAAGCTTCTACTACTTTCACCAGGATTCCCCATTCCACTCTCCGTACCTAAGTCCATTGTAGGGGTGAACTTGATGTCTAGAGCCACGGTTGTACGAGATGGGAAGGAAGACTGCACTTGACGTGTTGCTTCCGCAGTTCCGGCAAAACTTTCAACGAACAGATAATCCTGATTGCAGGGAAAATCAACAAAAACGTTCTTGATTCACTAGAGACCCGAATAAAACAAGAGTTTCATGTTCAATTTCAATACTAATAAATATTTTTGGGGTTATGTTTGGCTCACCCGTACCTCCCCTGTCCAATCCACCGACGTGTTCCATAGCAGCAAGAGTGCTGCAAAGGCCAGTACCTTGGAGGAAAGACCATGTGTGTGTGTGTGGGGGACATGGTAGGAAATAAACCAGGACAATGGCAGCAAGTTATCAAAGTGGGAAACTGAGAAACAAGATGAAATCGGCTAGGTGCTTTCGGGGCCCCTAAGGCATGCAACCGCTGCACAACATGAGATGGAGACCAGGGCATTGTGAAACAAATGGAGAAAACTGGGCCAGCAAGGCCCCTCTTGTCAGCTTCAGCGGCTGCTGTAGCATCAATGGGTTGCAAATCAGATCCAACAAGCGCTTGCCAAACAGATGGGACAGAGCAGTTTTGATGACATCAGCAGACCGACATGATATCGTTTCAAAGCCCATTCGGACAAAACCATCTATAGCTACCTGCATGATAAACAAGCCAGCCCAGACTGAGATCATCGAAAAGGCCCAGTTTGGCCTCCCTCTTGAGGCCCCGCAACGCTCTCATGGCTCCGCCTGCCAGGAGCACAGCGGTGGCAGCAAGTAAGGTAGTATAGCCTCAAACTTTGGGGTTCTGAGGGGGTGTGAGGCGATCAAACACACAACACCTTGGAATCTAGATCCTTCTCCATCCCATTTACGAACAAGCTTATCACCCCGACACTAGAGCCACTGCACAAGGGACAAATAGCTGTTTTCTCACTTGCCCATCCCGCTCTGCTGCCGAAGCTCGTCACATGTAAGATAAGCGCTCCCGCTTGGCTTCCAGTCACCGATCCAGGGGGTGTTTCCCAGCAACAAGCTACAAGGTGAAAAAGCGCGGTGGAGAAACAAGAGAAATAAATTTCACTGGACAATGTTGTTCAGGAATCCCCCATGTTGACTGTCGCCATCTTTTGAAGGTCAAAACCAAACGCAATGTCTTTTTCAGACAGGATCTCATCCTGGAGATCTTGACTCCCTAGCGCAAGCTAACCCCAGGCTACCCGGAAGTAGACACGGCGTCCCTTTAAGTTTGAAAATTTGTTCCTTGTTAGGACTCAGGAACCCCTCCTTCAGGCATGTCAGCCCCGTCTTCCTCATCCACCTGGCGATCTTGCCGGCGGCGACCAGGAGGAGCTTCGCCCATCTCATCTAGCTTCCTGGGCTTTACTCAGGCAACCCTTCGGGGAAGTCATGTTGTAAAATGTAAAAGATTTGGCTGTAAGCCTGCGTAGTGCAAACCGGATCTAGAAACGTATTCAAAATTTCGAAACGAACACTGTAATCCAAAAAATAAGCGAATGAGGATGAAACTTGGCCCACTCTGTTGCCCACTTGCCCACTGCATTGTCGATGAAAGAGAAATCCATCGGGTCGAAGTTTTCAACCTTCAGCTTCTCAGCGGCCACCAGCTCGCAAAAGAACATCTGCGCAGCAGTGGGCGGTAAACCACTGGATTGGCATGGGAAAATTGTTCAACAATCAAACCAACATCTGTCGCCCAAAAATAATGGCAAACCATTTGATAAACATGTTCCACCACTTTGAGCAAACGTGTTAAGTACAAGAGCTGGTTTGGCCAGAGGTTGCCTGAGCCTTGTGTTTTTTCGGGCCGGCAGGGATGGGGCCACATGGCTTTCAAAGGCATCTGCGACAAGACAGTATTTCTCAAGCCCCCAGCCCTTTGCAGGACAGCCACGGCCACCAAAGGTGTGGGGAACGCGGTCCTGCTCCAGCATCTCCTTGACATGCTCGGAAAGGCCGTCAGTGGTCTCAACACGAGGCTTCTTCTTCTCTTTGTCCTTGGCGGATGCGGCAGCAGGCCGCTTCATGGCAGGACGCCGTCCATGGGATGGCGACGGTGGCATGATTGGGGCGTCAGCAGGCTCCACACCTGGATGTTCCTCCAACACATCATCGATGGTCAGCAAAGGTTCACCTCGACGACCATATCCCCTTGGTGGCCGGGCACCAGCCTTGGCACCTGCCTTGGCTTTGGCTTTCGCCTTAGCCTTGGCGCGTGCCTTGGCTTTGGGCGCCGCTTTGGCCTTGGCTCTGGCTTTTGCCTTGCTCTTGCCCTGCGCTTTGGCCTTCGC
>Ga0126342_10001429_pt1:0-2500 | contig 33559 bp, 32 predicted proteins | sample Cyp1metagenome_FD_92528 | JGI IMG/M metagenome (GOLD analysis project Ga0126342, IMG submission 92528) | Coral microbial communities from Lord Howe Island, Old Settlement Bay, Australia - Cyphastrea 1 metagenome | ecosystem: Host-associated > Invertebrates > Cnidaria > Coral ...
AGATGCCTTGAGTCCCGCCCACAGAAAAATGACATGTCACTAAGTACGGCGTACTTAAGGTGCCTTGAGCCCCTCCCACAGAAAAATGACATGTCACTAAGTACGGCGTACTTAAGGTGCCTTAGGTCTTAGACTTTGCAATTGCTTAGTGCTTTCTTTCCCAATGGGAGAATCCTCGGAGAACAAGGGGGACTTACAATATCTTACAATCATCGGGCCTATCGACCGCTCCTGAAGTCTCTGCGCGTTTCAACCGCAAGGCTGGAGAAAGGCCTCATCCGCGACTTGCGCGCAGCGGATTCTGCCATGAACCAGCCAGTGGCCATGGCCACTGTACAGGCGTGGTTGAAAGAAGACGCTGGGGGCAGCTGTAGCGATCGAAGAGCGGTGGAACTGCTCCAAGAGACTTGGTATCAATTTATAATGGAAACATATGGGATCTTGTGGATATATGTCGAACTTGGGGTAGCAATGGAAGCACACTTGTGTTGCTTCATGTTTTTCCATTATTTTTCTCAGTATTCAACCATTATTTTGGGCGTCCAACACCTTTGAGATTGGGGAAACCAGCAACAGGTGGGAATCCTGCATAAAACAACTCAGATATGACCAACAACCAACGGGGATTTAACCAGTAGATGGAGAGAAGGGAAAAAAAACACTGGTTGGCGTTCAAAGATTGTTTTTCAGTGCATCGTACCTGAGATGGTGATCCCAAATCAAGATCAATTGGAGTTATATAATACCATGTTATACCAATAAATTACAGAATATATATATATATATATTATGCCAATTGACTTCAGAGCTTCTGTCCAATCACAATCCATCTATTGTATTTTCTCCTGGCTTCACTTCAAGGCGATGTCGGCGAAAGAGAAGGTCCGCAGCGTTCATGCCAAGGCGGTGAAGCGACAGTTCCATGAAGTTCCCTGGATCTGACAGGCTGGATGTACTGAAGAGTTAAGACGAAAGGTTTTGAGTGAAATCATAAATCAGTAACCTGGCACCGGACCAAAGCAAAGACGCCCCAACAAGAATCAGCTTTGGTCAACATTCAGAACTGGACATTGTTTCCTTACAAAGCATTTTGTTCAAGTTACTTCAACTGCCCACAAAAGCATTCTAATTCCAACCTCAGCCCCCAGGATTTTTGTGGGGTTCTCCCAGGGGTTCTCCCAGGGGGTCTCCCCGGGTTTCTGCCAGGGGTTCTCCCAGGGGTTCTCCCAGGGGTTCTCCCAGAGGGGTTCTCCCAGGGGTTCTCCCAGAGGGGTTCTCCCAGAGGGGTTCTCCCAGAGGGGTTCTCCCAGGTTTGCGATGAGTTGGTCCGTTCCGGGCAACTGGGTTCGCTGGGCCGCTGCTTCTTCCGCTGCCTGGTCCCCAACCGCGCTGACTGCGCCGTTCCTCCGCTTCGAGAGGAGACGCCGGCACCACGGGTGACACCGGCACCGCTGCCGGGCTTGTTGGGAAAGGTGCAGGTTGAAAAGAAACCGGCCTAAAGTGCTGGGAGGGCCTTGGACCATGAAAAAACATGGAAAAGCGGTAATTAATTTTATATCCTTAGTGTTTATCTTTATAGACGTATGACATATCATATGTATATATATATATACGTAGCATTATTATATAGCAAACTCATGCATGTTGTTTGATCAATAAGTTATGGTTTGGATAAATTTAGGCTTTGGTTCTGCGTGGCTCATGGCTGCAGCTCTCAGAGGAACCGAGGTTTTTCTCCATCGAACAGATGTGGGCTCACTGTACAGAGATTTTTTGCCCAGACAAACTGCGGCACAAGTAGGTCCACAGGGGAAGGGCAGACTCGCCCACAAAAGTCTTGGAGAGTTTGCAAGTCCTCTGAAAAGCACCTGCAGAGATGCTGTAAATGCAGAAAAAATCTTATCCAGGTGTTTGATCCGAAGTTTGGGTGGTAGAAGAACAATAGAAGAACTCTATTTTTTATTGTTTGCTCTATCTGCTCTTACATAGTGCGGGTGTCTATCCAAAACGGGCGAATCATGTCGGGCCTCGGCTCTTGACGTTACCGTAGGTTACTTCGCTCATTTTCCAGCAGATTTGGACTGGCTAAAGGCAGTGGGTCCGACCTGCACAGTGGGTAGCATGATCTCTGCTGGTCCATGCAACAAGATTTGCACCAGTTCTGAATGTCGGTTTCAGATTTCCTAGTAGATATTCGATCTTTATACATTTTGATAGTTTTTGTATGTGTTTGTACATGCTTGTCATTTGCTTTGCTTTGATAAACTTGACTGAGAGCTTTGAGATGGGTTGCTCAACCACTGACGCGACAAACCAAAGCATGATATACATGGATGACTTCTCCACGTTACTCACCCTTCAGTCGGCACGAGAATGTCGTGTTCTACAGAGGGGTTTCCTCTTGCTGTGTGCAATAGCTTTGCCCGGTGGAAGTTTGAACATCGTGTCCGCGTCACAGGACGTGAAATGCCTTTGGCGTGGATAGGATAGCCTGGAAAGT
>Ga0126342_10001429_pt1:7500-33559 | contig 33559 bp, 32 predicted proteins | sample Cyp1metagenome_FD_92528 | JGI IMG/M metagenome (GOLD analysis project Ga0126342, IMG submission 92528) | Coral microbial communities from Lord Howe Island, Old Settlement Bay, Australia - Cyphastrea 1 metagenome | ecosystem: Host-associated > Invertebrates > Cnidaria > Coral ...
CTATGTCAATACATGCGGTGGACAAAAGGTGCCCTGGTGCAGTGGAGTTGGTGCCTTCTGGCTGGGTCAGTGCGGGGAGTTACAGTACCTACATGGTAGATGTTGAACCCCACTTTGAAACTGATCGGGGACAACATTTTACAGGGTCTTGCGGGAACAGGGCCTTGTGGGAACAGAATGAGAACAGCGTTTTTGTGATGAGCTCGAACTATTTTCCTGGTGTCATTTGGTGTTCAAAAGCTGGTTGATTGTGGATGTTTGAATGACATATTAATGAAATGTATTAATGATATATACTGTGTATATTATATATATATATATATATTTATATATAATGATATTGGACAATATTGGACATCTTTCATTTTGATGCATAAAAACTTGATTTTCGTTGAGGCCTTGCGGAGGATTCTCATTGCATCCAACGGCATGGCAGCTGCCAAGTCCATCATGTCCATGCGGCAGTGGGCGCATATGGAGGTACGGTTAAGGGAAAATGTTGGTGAAAATAGTTAGTGGATATCTATATATCTCTATATATATATGTATATTTAGTATATAGATATCCATGGATATCTATATACTATATATATATAGATATGAATATGTGGACATATTGATCTTGACCATCAATCTCTCTCTATACAAGAATCGGATTTTGTTCACATGCAAATGATGGTGGGTTGACAATTGATGGGGTGGAGTAAAGGTAATAAAACCTAACTCACGGATCCGAAAGACAGTGAGGTGGGCATGATATAACAGAGGTCAATTTGGATAGTGAAGGCTAAGAAGGGTTTCTCTTTGTTTTCTTATTGTGTTGTGCTTTTCTTCTTGCCTTCAGAAAAAATATGACAAGATCACTATTTCCTGTGTCATTCAACTTCGGCCCTTCGGTTATCTCCCTCAGTAAGCCAACCGATGAACTGCACGCTTGATCAGTCAGTGCAGAGTCAGTGAAGGTGAGCAGCCCAAAGATGGCATGACAGCATATGATTTGAAGTCGAAGCATGTTGAAACAACAAGGAAAGGGAGATATGGATACCTCACCATACATTGAGCTACCTTTTTGCCCTTGTTTTATTTTAGACTATCAAAAATGCCTATGGAACCGGTCGATCCCTTGGTCAGGCAGGATTGGGTTCTAGCGGCATTTTGGAGTTCATATCTATGGCGACCAGAGAAGATTTGGATGCTGGGACTACTTGGGAACCATTGTTTGATGATTTTCTCATGATTTTAGATGTTATTTTTTAGTGATAGATGTGATTGTGCTGTTTGATAGCATTTGCTCATTCAGGATCATTCAGGTGATTCTTGATGGCAATGTTTGATCATCCTTGATGGTTTTTGTGATCTACGTGCTTGACAATCTTCAGAAACAGCAGATAGCACTGCAGACGCCAAGTCGGAATGAAAGTTTGTCCATGAAAGCCAAAAAGGGAACATGGGAGCTTGTCATCAAACTCAAAGCCAATGCTGCTTATTGGCAATGCCCCAGCGCATCCACGCTGCATATTTGAGGATTCCAACGCTGATTTCATCCGCCTTGCGGACAAGTACATCGAAGTGCCTTCTGGGAAGAACGTTACTTGACTGAACGTTTGCAGTCAAAGAGAGCTGAACCGTGATATTCTGGCCTTCTTTGCAGCAACATTTGGACAATTGCGTTCAACCACATGCCCAAAAGAAGATGCAAGGCACTGGAAGTTCCACGATAGAATCCCTTGTATTTCTTTGCTGCGTTTGGGTGTCCAACTAGGTAGCTAGACCATCGTACGGGCCACGTCAAGAGGTGCTTACCAAACCAAGATGTTTTTTTTTTTTGCCCTTCAAGGGATCCATAGGGATACCGAAACCGCATGGTTTCCTGCTTCAAACTTATCCAACTTATCCATAGTGAGTTCTGATTTGAAGGATCCCATAGATATCCCGTGGATCCAAAGGTCAACAACTATGCCAACGTGGACCTCATCTGCAAACTCGCGCAGTCCGAAAAGGTGGACGCCGTGTGGCCAGGACTGCGCATCTTCTTGTGGGGGTTGTTGTTGGAGTCATTTCTTTAAATGACAACAATGGAAAAAAAATGGAAAATTGGACACTCACTCCCATTTTTTGGAATGACCAACAAATGAATACAAATGACTAATTTTGATGTTTAACACATCCCCGACGAGTTTCCTTGAAACTTACAACAGCATCCGCTACTTTCTTATTATACAAATGGTTCATTTTCCATTCGAAATTGGGAATACCTGAAAGCCGTAGTTGCCTATTGTTTCAGGATGTTTCAGGCTACTTTGGCCTCGTAGCCCACTTTTGGGTCACTTTATATCACTTTGCAATTTTTATGCACAAAAAAGGCACCTCATCTTCTGGTGCAACATGTTTGGCAAAAGTGCCAAACATATCCGTAAAAAAGCCGTAAATACCTGTAAAGTGCCATGAGTACCCGTTGTCAGCCTACTCCCAAATTAAAGTGGTACACGTTCCAGTGACCCAAATTCCGGGCACTTTGGAAAGTGCCCAAAACATCCCAAAACAATGGGCACTAGGCTTTCCAGGTACTCGTAACTATCCTATTATCCTCATATTACCCATATTTGTTCCATGTATCATAGTTATACTAAGTTATAGGTGTTTTTTCCATTTAACATTCCACCAACATCTCCCAACGAAGACTCCGAGCTCTTCAGGATGGGGTCACGCCTCGGAGAATCCGCGCCTTCCGGCCAAGTTGAAAGAGACGCTCGAAGACCTGGGCTTTTTGGATCTTTTTGGGAATCCCACCGCAAGAAACGCACCAAGTAGGGATCCAAATGATCGAGTTTTTGAAGATGAAGACACCTGGGATCCAAATGGGAGGGAACGTTGTGACAGTCCAAGCCACTTTCCAAGCCACTTTATGGCTATATTCAGCTAGCCGCTGCCCATGTCTAACAGCATCTTGTTGAGGCAGTCATGTGCCACCTGAACCTGAGGATGGGCATCACCTTCATCGGCCCCACATCTCCAGTGATGCAACTTGCTGGAGGTTCAGACTCTTATAGTGTGGTTGATGACCATGATGAAAGAATAAAACATTTGGCATAACATAACAGAGAGAGAGAGAGAGAATATCGTAGTCAGCTTTTTTGGTAGGTGCAACCAAAAGTTAAACCAAGACCTTAACACATGTGCTTGCGTGCAAAAGCCTATAGGACGGGTCAACAAGCACTTAAAGTGACATTATGGATGTCCTGATATGTCCCTTTAGGTTGCGTCAAATCAAGGTCATCTCCTCTTGGTGGTTGGTTAACGTCCCAGGATGTATAAAGATCGCATGCTGTAACCATTGTAGAGGTATTGGGAAATTATCACGAAATCTGGATGTTTTCATCCCCGCATGGCATTGGATGAATGGAACACCTGTAGGAACCCCGTGCAAACCATGGTTTCCAGCAGATGTTCAATACGAACTGTCCCTTGTTTCATAGGCCAAAGTGGAGGTATCATAGTATCTTTATATGCTTAATTAAACACAGAATGGGAATATGAATTGGTACTGTATATATACAATCATATAACAAGTTTGATATATCATATCATCTATTTTCAGTTGGATTTTTCCAAGGGTTGGAGACCCAACTCACCAGCCCTTTAGGTCCGTGCTGGGCGACAAGATCGCGGCGGGCATCCTGGCGCAGACGGCAGGCGTGCCGTCCATCCCCTGGAGCGGCGATGGGCTGAAGGCGGAGTTGACCAAGGACGGAACCATTCCGGACGAGACCTTCAAGAGACCTGGCTGCAGACCTGGCTGCCGAGTTTGTTGCTGGGTCAGATTACCAATGGAAAAATAGTTGTAGGGTGTCTTAAATTTCGCAGCAAGAGACTCGGTAACTGCTGGCTTGGTGTTGGGTGGATGTTTTTGGCCAAGCTTTTGGGGATGGTCCAGCCCCACGGTCAGAACGCTCCAACAGATTCCAGGACAAGCATGGATACTGCGTTTGGTGGAACTAGCCCCAATTCTAGGTTTAAAAACACCAAATTCATGAAACCACTGGAAGTTGTGTGCAAAAATGTAAACACATACATTTGCAACATTGACATACATCTTTTCCTGATTTCCTGAAATGCTTGTTGCATCTTGTTGCCCTGAAGTCAATCCACTTAACGTCTTAACCAAGACCATTTTCGCCCAGGAAGGCTTGTTTGTTCTCTGTTCAAGATGCTGTGCAGTGTGCGGAGCGCATTGGTTATCCAGTGATGCTCAAGGCTTCGGAAGGCAGGGGTCGTAAAAAAATGGTTGATGGGCAAGGGGGTGGAGGCAGGGGAGTCCCACAACTCTCAAACCGTATAAAGTGTGTCTTGACTTGTTATTTGTGTCATCCCTATATGAATCTATATGATATATGAGTCATGAGTTAGCTGAGTCATGAGTTAGCTGAGTCATGAGTAGTAATTAAGTTAAATTAACTGAGCAAACTGCTTTGGATCGGCTGAAACCACCAACCAGCTCTCTGTCCAGTACTGAGTCCGGGGTTTGACCACACCTTTTCTGCAGTCGAAGCACCCCTCGAAGTATGCACAGCCAAGTTTTGGGATGTTCATTTGTGTTCCCATATGTTCCCATACTTTCCCATCCGTTTATATATATATATATATAATATTATTGTTCCTCAGTTCTTGGCAGCCCTTGGCTCACAGGTGGGGGCGGCAAGGGCATTCGGATGTCCAAGAGTAAGGAGGAATTGGAGACGAATTTCGTCCAAGTGCAGACACTTGGCTCTTGGCTCACCACTTCAGAAATGTTTGGTGTAGGATGACGCTGAGTTCATTTTGCTGGGACATTTCTTTGACATGTTTTGCATGATTTCCCCATAATGGGGGGCAGGGGAATACGGAATACATGGGACATGAGCTCAGCCCTAAAAGGTAGGTTAAATATGTTGGGACTGTGGGGTAAAGTTGGTGCGCCATGTTTTCAAATTGAGGCATGAAATGTAACGGGAAGGCCCTAGCTTTTGGGTGCGTAAATTGCGAACCTTCACAAGAACAAAATATACATTGATGGAAACATGCATCAATTGATCATATGCAGGGATGTTGTTGATTGCCCATTGGACAATGCATTATTTGGGTGAAGTACTGGTATTGTATAATTACTCGTTATGCTATAGCGACCATCATGCAAATCCAACTTCCACCAGTGGGCCCAACTAATCTAAGGTCATCAATGGGCCCAACCAGTTAAGGCAAGGTAGCGATTCCCTTTCGTCCGAGGTCTGAAGTGCCTGGATCGCCCATCTTCATGATGCAGCTCTGAGTCTCGTTCGAAATTTCATATTTTGCCAACTGTGATGAAAATCCTCTGGGGCCTTGGGTCTCAATGTTCGACCCTATGGTTATTGAATGTGGAAAACAGTTGATATGCTGTATGCGTCTCGCTATCTCAATAAAGACTATACAATCAAGCAAAGAACATATCTGATCATGAGAGTTATGGCCAGGAAGTATCAACTGCCAGGTTGAAGGGTACTGGGATACCCATTCACTCCAGTCAGTGTTTTAGTTCATCGTTTTTTTTATGGTTTCCTGGCATGGCTTCGCCCCAGATGGCGTCAAGGCACGGGAGCTCGTCACATCGAAGTGCAAATCATGGGCGACTCGGGCAGGGTGCAGGGGATGATCATACGGCATGATCCTTTAATGATAAGCAAGCCCACAACCAGAAACCCCGGTGGAATACAGTACATAAATGTACATAACATATCTTCATTTTGCATGGGGTTGATTATTAGAAAGGATTGACATTGCCGAAGGGGAATTCGACCCAGAAGATGGCATTTCATCAATGAAGATTGCTCGGTGAGAGAGAACATGAATAGGAACTGGAAGGAGCCAAAATGCCTTGGAAGAGAAATGGTTGGTTTATTTGCGTTTATGTTTGAGAATGGACTGAGAACCATGCAGAACTTATGCCATTGTCCAAGTATATACAGTATGCATATGGGAGTGCTGTATGATATTGGGATAAAAAAGAACATGGTCGTTAGTGTTACTCTATATACGTAGATAGAAATAGGCAACAATCAACTATAATAAACTGCTCAAATTTGTCGATGCAAACGCATGTTGCAAGGATGATTTCATGTCTTCACTTTCCATTCCTGGTATCATTGGCCCAGCTAAGAGCCACGAAGAATCGGCACCATGCAGACGTTTCTACTCAGCCTAAGGCCAAACCTGTCTTGAATGCATCCTTTGGTAAGCAGAGATGGTATGTTCATATATAGTCATATACAAACATCACTCCGTTTCTGGGAATTTCCTCTATTTCAACATTTTGCATTGAAGAAATATGCAGCTGGATGATCCAGCAGACTGTGTCCCAGGTAAATCATTGTGCAGAGAATGATACATCCCTTCAACGGCCGTCAAAGCCTCAGGCGACCAGCATGGCTCGGTGGTGGCCTTAAGCGGCCGCGATTGCTCCACCCAGCGGCGCTTTCAAAAGATCTTCGAAGAGGGGCCGCCGGTGATCGCAGCTCGGAAGCGGATCTGGCGGATCTGGTTGGGACATGGATGAAACTCGGGGAGGGTTAGTACTGTTAGTAAGTACAAGATACTATATGAATATATATATATATATATTACATATACATATATTGTACAACATTATACAAGGTTTTCTTCTAGTGTTTTTGACCGACACACATACATTAATTAGATAGGTGTACTCTCCATGGAGTCAGCGGGGTGACAAACGAATGAACTGAGTGCACGCATGAATGAATGGAATGAATGAATGAATCAGTCAAACCAACGAATACACAAACGCCACGTAAATATGTATATGATTATGGCTGGGCAATATATCATCAAAGCACTATCGCATACTATCGCTTTGGCTGAAACTCCTAGCTGGGCAATCAAAAGTCCTAGCAGTCTGGCTTGTTTTTGTTTTACTGTGACTGAGCTTAGCCCTGTAGTTTTTACATGTTTTTACATGTTTCTGCTACCATCAGTTATGTTTGATCCCCATGAAAGATTTATAAAGGTTCTGTGTCAAAACCAAAGCTCCCAAGGCCCAAACAATCCCCGACATAGGTATAGGTGATCGCGCCAATGCAGTTGGTTCTATTCATGCGTTTTAATGGTCCTAGGGTTTCAACCCGCAGTTAATGACGTTCTCAAAATCGTGTTGATGTAAGGATACATGTGCAGGAACCCCAAAAAATTGTTGCTCAGATCCCAATGTTTGGTGGTCAAAGTGATCAAGGTCCTGAAAATTGTCGGTAAACTAGGTAAATTATAGGTATAACATGGTATAACTTTGATCATTGACCGAATCTTTGATGAGTTTTGTTGATCTTTACCTAACCAACCGAGCTAATGGAGCTTCGGGCTTCGGGCTTACGGGACGTCGCCTACGCTGAGGTCCCTAAGTCCACCTTTAAAGAGATGGAACGTGCAGCGCAGCGCTTGACCCAAAGCATTGGCTACATCGGTTCCTTCGACGGCTATGGCTATGGCTATGCTTTTGGGATGTGGGATGGGGGCGTTGATCATTAAAATATCATTGAAATATTGAAGATCCATAAGTTCTAATATAAGTTCACTGGATACGAGATGATACCATGTTAATTATGTTGACTGATTTGGGGGGAAGTGGAGATTTGACCCGCAGGAGAGAACATCTGGATTTTACCGTATTGAGAACACCTGATCTTTAAAGATTTCGGCTGAAGTAGAAAGACAACTGGTTTATTTGACCATGGAGAACACACCCTAAGAAAGTCATAGAAAGTCAACGTGGATGAAACGTGGCCATTGAGCCTTAGATTGGTGGTATAGCCCATTTGTCCACATCCATGGCCACAGCTGCTTCTGAAATGAGGTGCTGGCACTGTGGAGTATCTCTACAACGCTGAGACGAACCGCTTTTACTTTTTGGAACTGAACCCGAGGTAGGATGGTTGATCGGAAGGTTTGAACATGGTTTGAACATGGCATCCATGTACCTGGAATCAGTTGGCCAATCACCTATTTCATGTTGTTTGTTGGATGATTTTCCATGTTCCATGCCCAACGGTGGCATATTACACCTCCAATTCACAAAAGAAATGTTGATGGGTGGCTCAACCACCAGACTTATCTCTTCTGAAACCCTGCAGGTTACAGGTGGAGCACCCTGTGACTGAAGCCATTACGGGAGTGACCCTTGGTGGCAGTGGAGAATGGCATAGGCTCAGATCGAGGATTGATCCCCAATATGTCTGACTTCACTGGACTTGAGGGAACAGTTGTCGGAAGACATGGTTTCTTAACCATCACGATTCAATGCGGGGTTCTGGTTTCCTGTGTGCGAAATGTTGCCTCAATCCAAGGCAGTAGGATGCCGTGGGACTAAGATGGCCTCAGTGATGCTGTGAAACTTTGGAATCTCCTCATTTGGGCCTTTGGAGTCACCTGGTAGCCAGGGGTTGCCAGGGATTGGCTGAAGATCTTTGGTCCACCCTGCCAGCTCCAAGTCTTGAAGATCAGTCTCTAGTCACTCCAATCTAGAGTTTCCATGTGGCCCAGATTCAAACTTGACAGATTTCTACTGCATCTTGTCTCGCAAAGAATCAAAGAATCATACGACAAATGCTACACTAAACCAATCGATTCAGCTGTGACCTAAGGAACATGCCGGCCACCCAGCTGCAAGTGGCCATGGGTATCCCCTTGGATCGCATGCCGCAGATCCGCAATTTCTACGGCCTTTCCGAAAAGGAACTGCTGGGAGGGAAGGAGGGTCGCTGGTGGTGAAATCTTTGGAACGATGTGTCAATTGACATTGCATTGCTACCTTGTGTAATGTTTGTAATGTTATATATTCCTTTTTGGAAGAGGTCCATCTTGGACACCGGCACATTTTCCCGGTTTTGGGCTTCGGAGGATCAACAGTGCATACACAAAGCAGATCTTTCGCAAGAAATAGGTTTGAATCCCTATGGCATCCCATCATACTGTTTTCCTCCCCAGTCCGTGGATACCAGTGGGTTTCCACCATCCTTGACAGGATCGCACGTCGCGCATCGATTTCATGAAAGCCGACTATGTGTATCCCAAGGCGTGAACATAACTGAGGAGTTTTGTCGGGAACCCCGATGGGTGGCAGATGAATTCGGAAATTGCCACGCCTGGGTTCAATATAATTAGTTGGAAGGTGAATTACTAACTATCAATTCAGATGAATTGCATTGATTTCTTCCCTATTAATATCATGTGGGTAAAACAATGTCATAAAACACGCATTTGGGAATGGTAGTAACCATACCAACATATACCAACTATTTATGGTGATTTTGGGGATGGTTTATTGTTGTTTTACCCACCACCGGGTCGCAGGTGCATTGCTTGGCGGCCCGCATCACGGCGGAGAATCCGGACGATGCCTTCAAGCCCACCAGTGGAAAGATCGAACGCATCAAGTGCCCTGGTGGAAGCGGCTTTCGTCAGATCCAGTGGGATAGAGCCAAGGTTTTTTGGGATCTGAGGATAAGGGGTGCTGCATAATTCATGATGGAATATAAGGATGGATAGTTACTGTATGCTATATTAACATATAAAATATCAATATACATATTATAAGATAGTGGATATAGAGTCGTGTATGGTTGCTGTATGGTGTATACTGCAACATAACCCAAGATATCATTTTGGGCGTTTGCACCAAAAAAACCCTGTAACGTCAGTGTTACTATAATCGGAAAACATTATAAACGATTACAGTAGATGTTCTTTTCATTTCTTCAGTATACCCTATACCGCCCATACCGCCTATACCACATGTTTGGCAAACTCGTCTACATGTTTGAGTGGAGGTGTCAGAACAGTTGAGCTGAACCACCATGTTTTTTGGTTTATCATCATTATGTCATATATTATATATTGCAATATTATGTCATGTGACATCTTTTTGGCTGGTTATATAAGGTTATATATTATATACTATTGAAGTATATTTAAGTGAGATAACAAACCAACTCTCCAATTCTTGGTCAAGCCTATGGGCCAGAATCTGATATGGTGATGGACCGGGCCCTTTGTAACATTTGGTTGTCCAACTGTGGGTCCACTGCGACACCTGGAACGCCAAATGACCAAAGAGATTGGGGTTTGGCCCACCTTTTCCATCTGAATCTGTAGAGATGAATTACTTTCTGCACATGAGAATGTCCCATTGAAATATCAAAGTACCAGAGGATAGTTGGTAGATCCATTTTTTCTTTGCGTAGCATTTGGAAATCAATGTTTTTTGGTCGAGGTTGTTTGAGACAGGTTGGTGTGTTTTGAGAACGCTGATGAGATTGTTTTCAAGATTCGAAGAAATGGAGTCTCCATCGACAACTCCGAAGAGACAAAACACCAACACCAAAGGAAGAGGGGCAGACCAGTAAATTATATATAATTATATATATATATATATTATATATATATATACTGATATATACTGTATACTGTGTATATATATATACACATTATATCTATAACCAAAACCACTCAGGGTCTCACTCTTGAGACCAACGGTAGCGCTTTAATAGGCATTGGCAGAGCAAATGAGTCCACTCAGTGGTATCATGCACACAATGGAAAGCATTCAGCTGAATGTTCCGCGAGATAAAGATCAACGCCACAGTGAGCACGGTGATGCACAGTGAGTAGTGATCAGAGACTATCAAAATTTGATGTCATTTTTCTGCCCTGAATTTGGATGTGGGAAATCCCAACGTAGGACCTGATTGCTGCCATGGCCAGATGACAGCGATGGTCCCCTGCCAGTTATAGCTGGCAGGTGCCCCAAAGTCGAAACCGTTTCGCAGGTTTCAAAGCTCGGTGGCTTGCTGGGGATACTTCAGCGTGCCTTGGTGCTGGGGTGGGATCAACTGGGTGGTAAAGTGTTGGTGATAGATGATTGAAATGGACGGATTGGTGTTCAACGATTCTGACGGAATATCTCTGAGATGTCAAGTTGTTTCAAATAGATCAGTCCAATTTGCTGTTGCATGGTGTCTAATGGAATTTGGGTGGCGGCTATAATCATGCGGGGATGCTCGAGCAAAGGCAGCAGGGTAGGGGTCGAAATTGCAAACTCCATGAGTTTAAACACGTGCCCCAGTTTTCACCTGTGCATGTGAGACTTGAGTCCACTCCAGGTCAGAATTTCGGAAGCCTCAATTGGCTTCAAGTGCCACCTAGCCCCACAAGATAGGAGCAGTTGTTGCAAGTAGGATTTCGCCTTGCCCAAGTTGCACGTAAACCGCAAACCCTGAAAAAGGCAACCCCAGAAAACCAGAAAAAAACACCAAAGAAACAAGATGGAACTACTGATGCTCCATGTTTTTTCCTGCTGTGGTTGGCTGATTTGCTCCATGGCCAGGTATGGACACACGCAGCCATCCACGAGTTTGCAGATTCGCAGTTCGGTCACCTCTTCGCCCGCGGAGAGGACCGGGAGGAAGCGCGGAAGACGCTGGTGCCATGGCTAAGATGGAGGGATGGCAGAATGGGCTTAGGCTAGGGATGTTCTTTTGACCATAGAAATCGATAGAAATCAATGGATCATAGAAATAAACACATCAATTTCCCAATTTCCAAGGAGGGTAAAGTGTTAAAGATTCTTTGAGAAAGAACATGTATTTCTTTGATGTTTACGAGGGCTATAGGGACGATTCATTTTATGGTAGTGTTGAGATTTGCCTGTTGTATTGCGAATATAGGATGTGGATTGTCATTTGAGGGTAGGGTTGGATTCAATGTTCTGGTTCCGGCAAGGTTGTTTGCTGTGACACTATATAGCTGTTTTTTTCCATTTTTTCCCAGTCACCGCAGCAGAATAATTAGACTCCGTATAACTGTCCCTGGGCAGAGTTCATTTCGTAACGTCGATGGCGCCCGAATCCTATGAAAACAGGTTGAAGTACTATAGCACATACATTGAGGACCACGAATCCATAGGGTTTGCAACAAAGGAAATCTGTTAAAGGAAAATGGAAGGTTCACCAGCTTAGGATTGATGCAAGGGGCAGAGGTAGTCATCGCGAATTAAGTGTCATGATTCGACGCGTCCCTGTCTAAACATGCCTGGTGGGACAGTGGGACTATGCTTTGGTTCCCCAATGCTCGGAAGTGCCTACACTGTACAGTGAATTGATGTGCGACCACTCAAAAGAATGATCTCCCAATTGTAACTTCCAAGTTGGGGTCCAAACATGGTACCAGCCTATTTTAGTCCCTTGGGCATGTCCAAACACCTGAGAAATCTCACAAATCTTCCAAAACAACTGAAAATCTATCGCCGCAAGGTACACCACCCCTGGGGTTAGTGGGGTTGGGAGCCCCTGCATTTCAGAGGTCTTGGCTCTACAAAACCTGGATGTCGTTGGTGAGATCCGAAGCTTCACTTGGGAAATACTGGGAAAGCCTGGGTGAAATGTAGTTTCAATATGTTTCAATATGGTTAATTAATGGTTGGGCCATCTAAAGACTTGGCCATTTGTTTGGGGGACGCTACCTATCGGTTTGAATTTGAACCAAATTTTATATTTGAGCCTGGGGAATGAGGTGCTCCAACATGAGTTCAAGAGTGAATCCTGGCAAATTTGGAGGTTCTGTGTTGCTATTTTGGAGAATTTATCGAACAGTGTCATGAGTGTTGTGCTACCAGGAGTTCCCAGCCAACCATCACCAGGGGGTTTCATTGTCCACTGGCAGCTTCCATGGGGTATGACAATCGCAGGGGGAGCTGGGGTTCAATTAGTTTGCTATGGTTGGAGCCTGGGTGTCGTTATGTGGTTCCAAAATGTTCCAAATTTGTAACCCCCTAAATTACCCATCAAAATCGCTTTTGATTTATCATAACTGTCCCTATCAACATGAATTGAGGGCACATAGGCATTTTCGGACAAAAGCAAATCCCATTATATATATCCCATTATATCCCATTATATCCCATTATGTCATATTATATCATTGGAATATGTCATATGTTTGTCATATTTTGTCACCATTGTGGTCGGTTTAAAGGAAGCATAACCGAAGATTCTCCACCAGGTTTCTGGGGCAACACCAACCATTCCAAGGAACCCCGACGGACTATTTGGTGCAGCTGTTGCAAACTGAGGTGCGCAGTGCACGGCCTGTTTGACGCCCAACTGTCCCACATGACTAGCATTCACCAAGGGACTCAAAGGGAAAGAAAACGCTGGTGCAACGAAAGGGAAATCCCAGCAGACATTAACTACTGAATAGCTAGTTAGTAATATGTCTATACGTGGGGCTTGATTCCAAACAACTACCGAAGGTTTTGCTGACGGACAGAGTAGAACCTCAAGCGGAATGTACCTGTACTTGCAAGTCGATTGTTTCCCTTCCAAATTAGGTGGCTTTCGAGGGAAGATGCTTACCACACGTGTCGTGACATTTCGAGAAATGGTGCAGTATTCTTGAAGACTCTATCTTGCCCTTGAAAAAGAGAATGCATGAGTCCAATTGCCCCCCAAATATATCTAAAAGGAAGACTCATTGTCATGTCTAAAAGGATGTACTGATTCTTGAAACAAGTCTTTTGCTTCAGGAAATCCACCAATTTTTTGTTCCCAGCTGGTCTCATCAGTGGCTATGCAGGCCTTTAAGCGCAACAAAATCGACACCAACTGGTTGGACGGGCTGATCCGTGAGCGTGCTGTGCGCTTGAAGTATGAGCATCTTGTTCCAAAGAATTCCAAAGATGTCCCCACAGACAGCTTCCCAAAAGAGTGTGGGGTGGGTATGGGTCAAAATGCTTCACTCCCAAAATGGATGGTCCAGTGCTGGAAAGGGCCAATTCTGCTAGTTCATTTGTACCCCATGTTGATTTTTACCAAGGTGGCTCACCGCTTTGACATACGAGTGGGACTTACAACCCAGGTGATCCTGCACATTGCTGAATGTTTGTGATTTCGGCATCAGTTTCCTTCCGCACTTGCTTTTGTTGTTGCTCTTGCATCAACGGTACTAATTATTACTATTGTTCAATTCAATCCAACAATACGCCTGATAAAAGCTGTTGCAGCTTGGTAAGAAACACATGCAAAATCCTAAGACTATAAGAACACCCCGTTCCGAACATGCAACTTGGAAGGCATGGCCACGTGAGTGGAACATGAACAGAACATGATCGACTCCTGAGATGCCGACCCAAGCGGTTGCTTTGTGATGTGCATCCCAGGGAATAGGTGGTTCATGACCCTTGTTATACAGTCCCTGAACTGGCTGAAATCCACAGTAATTTGGGTTGTAGTTATGATTCACAGCTGTGTAACATCCTATAAGCACGTGGATCCGTGTGGTTGTGACTTATAACATCTTATAACTTGTTCCAACTTAACTAGACCATGCGGTATTATGAAGCAGTTAGGAACTAAACTAACTAAACTATACTAAACTTACATGAACGGTAGCGGAACATCCAACTGGTGAGGCAAGGCGATGTGGTCTTCTATGCCGCTGTGTTGCGCGCCTGTCGAGCCCTGCAGGTCATGGATGGGATCTGTGAAGACACCAGCTGGAAACAGCAGCAATTCACATAGATCGTATTGGAAACAACAGTAGCAATGTTTTCAGACAAAATGCAAACAAAGACGTTGGACTTCCATCAAGCAAAAGTTGAAAGAGCAAACAAAACATGTCGTGAGTTCAACCAGCAAAATATTCGGATGGATTAAGTCGTGGAATATCTGACTTTAGTTAACAAAGTATGTATATACTATTATATAATAATGATTAATAATGTAATATGGGATGCAACACAGACTGGAGACTGGTTGGTGGTTGAAGTATGGGATTGGCCCAGAACTCATCGACTGACTCACTGTGCTTGTCCTTTGGGCCACATGGCCTTACCTCAAGTTTGAGTAAACATATCTTCATTGTCTTCTGTATGTGGTACATACCCTGCAGAAGAAATAACAATCATGGAAAATCTTGGAAAATCCATAAAACGCCAGTAGAAGATAATTTACCCATTAACAAAAATTGAAAAAAACGGCCATTTTAATGACCAGTTTCCATTTCTAGCTGTGATTTTTTTTCGGTTTGCCAGCGCCTCGAAGGCGAAAGACCAGGAGTTGCTGCGGTCCATCGAAAAGCGCCGCTTGGGGCTCTTGCATCAGGCGAGAATGGGAGGATGTTTTTTTCGAAGATCATTCCATTAGTAAACTCAGCTTTCATTATGGATTAGTAGATGGATACTGCATATCAATGCATATCATGGATAATTATGGGGAATTACTGTAATCATGAAATGTCATCGTCATCTTTATGGTGAATGGAAGTAGTCTTGGGATTTTCATGCTGGAAATGGATTGCCTCTCTCCATCTCTTTAGTCAAACGAAACCTTTAGCAGGCTAGACATTGGCAGCATGCTTCATTCCCATGTTTCATTGATTATATTATATATTATATTGCTAATGTTGGCTTGTTAAAGCCCATAAAATCCCAATCGTTCTTGATGACATCTCCGTGATCATCTGCATCTATGACTCTAGATTTCTAGTATGATCATGTATCAAATTGTATCAACCATTATGAACAAAGATAGATACCAAGTATCAACCATTGTATCAAATATCTAGTAATATCATGTATCAACCATTAATTATGAACTGAGATATTTGGTGGCTAAAGCCATGTTGGGGAAAAAAAAAACGCTCGCCACAGGTGCAAGGCTCCTGTGCTACCGAGGTGGAGATCACCTTTGAAACCTGGAATTCTTTTATGATTTGTGGAGAATCAGTAAAACCAAAATTGGGGTCAATATGATATATATATATATAGATATTGATTTATACTATGATATTATTATATGATATGATTATATGATTTATACTATGAGTTATTAAAAAAAAAAAAAAAAAACGTTAAAACACACACAATGTGAGATGTTCAACAGTAGACGGCGTTATGTAGTACTGTGGTATCTCATACACAGAGTCAAGCTACAAATGTGTGATCAATCAATCGTACTGTTGTACTTATAATCTTATAGGTGTCTCTCACACAGGGTCAAAGTACAAAAGCATGATCAATCGAATAAGAAGATATAAGAAGCACTATGTTCGGGCAATATTAAAGTCTTGATGGAATCATATGGAATCCCAGAGATTCTGCACCAGGAGACTAGTGATTGGTCACGCTCTGAGGAAGGCCTGAAGTACCACTTCCGCGTCTCTCGCGTCTCTGACGATGCCTTTGTGTTCAAGATTTGCGACACTGTGATCGCTGCACAGGCAAGACCTTTACAGTGGATAAACACAGTAAGCAGGACAAGCAACAGAAGTTGTTCCATGTTTCTACGGTTTTGCTCCATCAAACACTTGGTGATGTCGGAGTCTTCCTTCAGGGAACGTGAATCAAACTGCCATGGCTCACCTTGCTTTCTCTCGTTTTGTGGCGGGAATGCCACAAAAGAAGTCCAAGAGTGCAACTTCACATGTTCAACCAGAATGATATAATGCTAACAAACCTACGTATATATTGTATTCTCATCTAATTTGTTGAAGTAAATGAATTGACTATGCTTCATATACGTTCATAAAATATATGTTCGTGTGTTCACACATCTACCGGTACAAGTCACCGCTGACATGAAACATGCGAACTCCACTCAAAAGGTTCGAGAACAGCCTGACGGATCGCTCTTAGTCTCTGTCGCCCCTTGGCTGAGTGAGTCACAAAGTGCATAGGAGATCTATCTCTAGGCATCTATAGATAGATATAGATAGATATAGCATGATAGCACTATGACCAGTAAACTGGACAATTCATAGGATGTTTAGACTTTGTCCATTGCCAGCTTTGATGATCAGACGGAGTCGAAACTTCAGGCATCTTCAGTCATGATTTATTGGTCAGAAACTCACAGTGTTGCTTGCACCGGTAACAGGTTCAATGGTTCAACCCAGTATTTTTTCCAATGAAACCATTGAAACGATCTTAGCATATCTTAGCTCCTCATTTGAGTTGGTTAAAGCCGCCGCTGTCAGGACGGCAGCGTGCGTAAGATCAGTGGTTCCGAAGAAGCCTTGGGTCTCCGGCTGCGTTTGCAGGGCGTTGGCACCGTGACCTGGCGGATGGATGGTGGGATATGGTGGGATATGGTGGTTACATGTGGTTCAGGTTTTCTTAGAATCTTAGAAGTTTTTTGTGGATAGAATCTGATGAATTATGGTCAAATTATGATCAGGTGGTAAAAGATGAGGAAATAGCGAGAGAAAACCTATGATTCATGGAAACATGGAGATTTAGGACTGGTAAATTGTCCGGTATGGGTCAAAAAAGAGGGGACCGCAGATGACCTTTTGTTTATTGGTATGAACGTGTATGAAGCATCAATTCTTGGGTGCCTTAATGACTTGACACCTACCCGCGACCTGACAGCTTCCATGTAGGATTTAGGATGAAGATGAAGGGACATCATCCCAGTTCTATTCTGCAACCAACAACATGTGGGAATCCAGCCAAGAACAGGGACTCATGGATAACAACATCACACATACTCGAAACAGGTATTAATGTTGTAAAGCCAAGAATAAAGCATCCTCACTTGGGGCTTGTTGGGTATACCTGGTATACCTGGTATACCTGGTATACCTCTATTATCCTCTATTTGGCATGATTCAAAATGATCCCCAAAAGGTCGGTTACTGGGATGTTTTATTGGGTATACCCCATGAGGTGCTGCTGCCCACCATCTTCGACGCATCAGAGCTGCGCAGTGACTTCAATGGCAAGGTCATGCGTGGCTCGGTGGCAACGATGTGGGGGGTAGAACCCCATCATTTTCTATAGAACATGTTTGAAAAATGTTGGGAAACTGGGAAACTATATTTATGTTTTGTTGTAGTTAAATAATAATGATTGCCGTCATACGTCAGTTACATCCATACAACATTCGGGAAAGACGACACGGGAAAATCATTCTTTGGTGCGGACAACAGTTTGCAAATGGAGGGCGATCCCTCTGTCACCGACGTGTGAGAGGAAGCAAAGGCCGGAACTGAAAGCCACCATGGGTGATGGCAACATCCTTTCCAATATATGGTGGCACATGCGTCAATCAAATTATAGATCCTTCAAATCGAGGATGTCTGGAAATCAGTGCAAAACTTCAAAACCCTACCATTCATTTCCATTAATTGCACAATTGATTCTCTGAAAGCGCAATGTGGCATTTTCAGAAACAGAAATCCCCACCATGGCCAGTGGTGCCAACGGCCTCGCCTCGCCACTCTCAGGATACTTGGTGCCTGAAGGTCAGATAGGGCGGGGGGCGGGGGGGGGGGCGCCAGACATCCCTCGCCAGACATATACAGTTAATCAGTCAATTGTGCTCTTACGATAATACCATCCCCGTAATATCCCGTAACATTAAAGACCTCCGTTCTATGGTCTCACAGAGTCCTACATATGTGGTTTTATCCCCGACATCCACTATGGCTATGGTTTCTTGGGGGTGTCTAATGTTAGGGGAAAGGGATTACTGAAGCATACTGAAACCACCCGCTTGCCAATTCTTTTTGGAGTGTTTCTGTAGAGCACCCAATTCTTGGGCCGGAGAATGCTGGCCATTGTCCATTGGCCGGAAGGTATTTTGATTTGTTCATTAGAGTATCAGATCCACCATGTTTGCATCACGGCACCGCTTAACCCGCAAGTGGACAACACCTTCCACTCCCCAAGAAGTAACTAATTATGCAGCAAACATCGTGTGACTACGTGAGCAGTGGGCTGACGGTAGCTGTTGGGGGTTCCAACCAATTGCGGTTACAGCGATTACAAAGAAAACATCGCTGTTGATGAAACCTTCATGTCCTTGGTCAACAAGTTCATGTTGATCAGGGGGTTCCCTGTTTTCCCATTTGCTCAAGTACCATGAAATTGAGTTCTTGCTCCATTTGAACCTGCTTGGTTGTTTCTACTTATATGATCTTATAATATCTTAATACATTTATTCTATGTCCATCAAAGTCGCTCATACACCATGACCTCTGAGTCCAGCGCATTTGTTCACAGGTGGTATCGTAAAGAAGGATGAAGCCTACGTGGAATTGGAGGCTATGAAGATGATCATGCCCCTGAAGGCAGGACTTAGAACTCTGGATCGAGCTTCTACTTGCCGCATCAAACACGGCAAATGCATGGTACTGCGATTGGGCAAAGTGCCAGTGCCAGGCTGGATTACCAGATGGTACTCTCATGTACTCTCTGCGGAGGTCAATACTCGCACAAAATGAGCCATAACTTACAATGTGAGGCCCCCCAGTTATAAGTTGGTTTAGATTCGCCCCAGCAACTGTAGTTATAAGTACCATAAACCATAGTTATTGGAGTTATTGGCACCAACTGAACGCTATCGAACGGGGGCACCACCTTGTAGAGTAATTCACCATGACTCTGGATCAACTTGTGGCATCGAAGGCACGAGCCACCGGGAAGCTGAAGCAACTGAAGGGCGCCAACAGCATCGTCCAAGCGGGCGAATTACTGGGCAGCTTGGAACTGCAGGAGCCTAGGACATGATAGGACTCATTGATTGTTTCTCCTCCAAAAAGGATGAAAACCAACATGATCCAACATGTTCTTGAATCATAATGAATCAATGTTACATAATCATATTTAATCCTAGTTTGATTATTTGTTGGCTGCAATTAGTTGAATCCTCCAAGCAGGATCCCAGCAGCGTGCAGCAGCTGATCGCATTCAAGGGACATTTTGTGCTACCGACCAAGGCCAGGGGCTGATTGGATGGGCACCAAGCAGATGAGACAAGCTGTTTTACAATAAGTGACAGATCTAGACAATGTGTAAGCCCCACTGATAGCCAACGTGGATGCTCATTTTTACCTAGCGATTCTTCATAAGCCGATTGGTGGTTTCAAGATGTTTCAAGTATTCTTGGATTCCAGGCTGCATCCGTATGGGATGATCATACTTGACATTTTTGTGGGTAGCTCATCCGGAGAGGGCTGATTTCATCCCCATTTCTTGTTGGATGTGTTCCGTAATCGTATGCCCATGTCCACCAAAGGGGCCATTTGATGCCATAGCTACTGCAGGCCTCAGAGTCTTCCTCCTTGTCCTTCGGTGCTCAGAAGAAAGCCATGTTGGCGCTGGAAGGCGGGCGATCCCTGGTGGCTATTGGTGGCTTAAACATGTTGTTATCTGAGTTGAGTTCAACTTGGTGACTTGGCTTGCGGTCAAAAACTATTCATTGCGAATGTGCATGAATGTGTATGAATGTGTGGAACAATCCAATTTGGGAACTTTATCCAGTGCGTGTGTATGTGATTCGGGGAATCAGTTTGGTTACTAGCCGGCTGGATACACCCTTGAATCAAAATCAGTTGATCAAGCAGGCATAAACATAAAGAAAGAGAGGTCAATTGAAGTTCCTTCTCTTTGCTAGTCACAAAAAACAGAACTTGGATGAAATATTCAGATTCGCCAAAATGCCCTTCAGTTGCTGGCTTTTCAGTTAAGCCTTGTTGAAGGGCTGACATGTGAACCCCTGAAAGGCTATGAGGTCCTTGGAAGCGCCCAAGAGTTGGCACAGGCAGTCTTTCAGAAGGCCTTGGAAACCAAGAACCTGAGAGATTGAAGATACTAAATGTGGAAACTGAATGCTGTCCCCCTGACTGTTAAGAGGCTGACAGTTGAAATCAGCATGTTGGAACTTTGGGTATATAGTTCTATATAGTTCTAATTCCATGTGAATGAGTACTTTTAAATTTTAGAGTGGGAAAAGCACAGTAGCTCCTGCATGGATTTGTCATGGTGCATGTTGTCCGTGACAGGATGCATGTGACCAGTTCTAGATGTATACTATATGGACATATACGGATTATACATATTCCGAAACAGTAGTTTTTGCCTACTATTGCTTGGGTGAATCGCTCCAACCATCCGGGCAACCATTCTCCGGAACGATTGGCACAGGAGGAAGGGTTGTCAGAGGAGGAAAACGTTTCTGAACAACTGCAAGCGGCAACGCAACTGGTTGAATGCTACTTGCAGGCGCGGAGAGTGCGGCCTATTACAGCATCCCTCAACATCACCCTCTCGTGTACCTTTCATTGAACCCCCATGTTCAAAACGAAATCAAGTAGACACTCAACTTTAGGTGGCTTTTGGCAATCACCACATCATCATATATTATGACTGGATTTGCCTTAGTGCTTTCCTCAAGAATCTGGAACTGCCCCCTGGAATATGAATGGTGATAGAGAGCCATATCCCAAAAGAACCGAGATTAACCAAGCGCTTCCCAATTGGTCCCCAGGTAGAGCGCAGCTTTGCGCCGCTGCTTTCCAGCGGCTCAGAGGATCTGGCCGTGGCCGCCGTGTTGGACGCTGACGCCGGAAGCGCGGGCGCGGCCGTTGCGGCGCAGCTGAAGACGCTGCGGGCGCATGGGCGACTGAAGTCACTTGGGAAGGGCAGAGCCGGGGAGAATGGGATTTCTTTGGATATATTAATGACTGGTTGGTGGTTGGGAACATTTTTTATTTTCCCATATAATTATTAGGAAGATTCATCCCAATTGACTAATATTTTTTCAGAGGGATTGAAACCACCAACCAGATGATGAATGATAATGAATGATAATGAATATTAATGAATTTATCATGTTCAGAGAATCATCTCGCCCCCAACTACTAAAAAAACATATATAAGCCCAGCAAAAAGCCATCATCCAAGAATACTGCAGGAGACCATGGTTTCACAGTCCTGGCAATCCAACTTGAGAGTTTCCTGCACATGTTCAGTTGAATCATGCGGATTTGAATGTTTGATCATGTTTGACCATGGTTTGATCATATTGTGACAGATTTGCTGGCCATTTTAATTGTATATCACGTACCATTTCTTTTGGCAGCACGTAATTTTCAGTCACATGTATGTTGATAACACCTGGGTGGATGTGAATTCAATTTTTGGAGTCAGGTTGAGTCTGACTGTGAGTTCCTTCTGAGTTCATTCATTGGGTCCAGTTGAAAATTCAGTATTGCCGACGTTTGGTTGGAGTCATGCAGACTGACTGCTTTCAAACTAGGTTGAACTTGAAACCCCCAAGAAACTCTCACTTGTGGGTGGACCAGACAGCACAGATCTGTGTAGGCAACTGATGTGGTCACTGGCTTTAATATGTCTGATTCATTCTGATTCTATATTCTGATGGGGACTGAGAGTGTCAATCTAGATAAAGTTAGCAATGCCATGCAGTGCCTAACAACACCTTTGATACAGTTTGATACACCTTTGTTGATTGTCATTGTACGGGGTTTTGCCAAGTAGGATTCTTAAAACATGCACATCTAAATCTCCCCTCAACCAATCTTTGGGATGACAGGTTTCGCAGCGATCTTGTGGCAGCAGTCCTGGAACATGTGCCACTCGGCTATCGCAGTGACTGGATGATATCCAAAGATACCACTCCATATCTATCCATATCTAATAGCTCATAACATAGTGATATCATCATGTATGAAATATGGAGAAGCTACCACCTTATATAATATACATATATATATATACTGTATATCATGCATCATCATATATCATCATATATCATCACATATCATCATATGTCTATATATATATATCTATTTGAGTGGATCATAATAGATACACAAACTGCAGAGGATTCTGGTGGGAAAGCGCTTGCAGAGCCTCACAGGAAGCTGCTGCCTGCGCATGAACCCCGAGAGATGCCCAGTGTGACCGAAGGCTTCTTGAACCGTGAGGCATGGCTTGACCCTGGGGAATGGGGTTACAGCGGCTACAGTATTCCAAATTGTGTTTTTTGATAATTGAGACTAGCTTGTATGTAGAATATGTAGATTTTATATGAATTTATGAGCCATGATTAACCAAGATCCACCACAATGATCCATAATGTGCCAACAAGTACCAACAAACAAAACAAGAGCTCATTTAAGCTTCTTGGCCCATTTTGAGTTTAAGCAATATTGTGAGAAGATGTAGACCTGCTGTGAGCCATACATTGCTGGCCTCTTTCTGTTCACCTTTTGATCCAAAAATCCAAAATATCTTGGGGACATGAAGACCAACTGGTTGTGGATCACCATGGATCACCCCAAACAGTTTCCGTGGAAGATGACTTTCCTGTGAGTGGTGGATGGTCTTTGTGAGTGCAGCATTTCGTGGACGGAGGTCTCTCAGAAGACCTTGCGCTTGATTCGAGAAGAAGGAGCCGGGTGTGAGCACCTTTGGGGGCTCAACTTTAGAAGCTTCACAGGGGTCACCTGGTTTAGGGAAACATGCATTTCAGTTCAAATGTTGGATTAGCACGGATAAACCCTAAAAAACAATGACATTCATCAAACATTCATTTGGCCTTTTTTCATTTTCTCCCCAGAGATCCAGCCCAAACACCTGATCTTAGCTTCACCAAGCCCTCCAGGGCTGTGCCGCAGGACATTGGAAACGCCTCGGTGAACTCGTGGCGGAACTCTCCGAGTTGCCGAACATCGCAGGGTATTCGCCAGTGGCTTGGTGGACCCGGGTCAGTTCAGCCATCAAAATGTTTGTCATCTCACTGGAGTTTAATCCCATCGTCCTAAATCAAATCTTGAAAATACCCCAGAAATACCGGTTATGGTTTCATATGGGATTAAAATCATTTAAGATCCATACTTGGGATTCAGGGGATGTTTGATAGTGGGGAGATGGGATTAATGACCACCCACATCTCTGCCGTGGCATGCCTTCCACCTTGCGCCTTTGGCAATCAAACCTGGCAATGGCATTGAACATGATATAACATGATATAACATGATATAACATGATGTAACATGATGTAACATGATGTAACATGATATAACATGATATAACATGATATAACATGATATAATATGATATAACATGATATAACATGATATGTATATATATACATATATATATGTATATGTATATATATACATATATATACATATATATACATATACATATATATATATACATATATATACATATATATATATATACATATATATATACATATATATATATATGCACATATAGTATATACAACATGACGATGTTTCATTTGTTTCATTGAGATGATTGCTTGCCAGTACCAGGGGATAGCCACAACAACCCAGCAACTGATGTGGCTTTGCACCACCTTGCGCCACCCAGGTTCTTTTGCCAGCAGCTCGCCTCAGAATTTAGTAAATGTTGTATGGTTTGGTTAGCGGTTTAAGGATGTTGAAGGATTTATGCTAGGCCTTAGGGACGGTGGTTGGTTTTAAGATAGAAGAGCTGTGTTCCTTCCCTGGTTGAGAAGATGATCTCAGTTGACCACTTTGTTGGATATATGTATACATATATACATATAGATAGATAGATTGCTGCAACCACCAAGCAGCCACTGCTTGGATTTTATTCCGTTGGCTCAGACGACCTCAACTGGGATTCTTTCTGATTATTATTATTATTATTTATTTTAGTTTATTTTATTTTATATATTTATTTATGTATTACTGTTATTATTTTTACTGGTACTATTGTTATTACTATTATTATTACTATTATTATTATTACTAGCTCTTTGAATCACCCCATCACGCCCTTTGAGAGGTCAACATGTAAGAGAAAACGTATATAGCCGTTTGGCTAACAGCCTAATCAATAACGCACAACCAATTCAAAACGAGTCAATAGTCAGAACCTCCAACATCAACGTCTCAATCCCAGAAACTGGTTTAAGGCAGAAATTTTCAGGACACCACCATCCCAGTGCCCGAAAATAAGGTACACCCCAAATCCAATATATGGTTCATATACATATATATATATAATATATATATTATATATATATATTATATATTATATTATATATATATTATATATTATATATTATATATATATATATTATATATATATATATATTATATATATTATATATATATATAGTTGGTTTATGATATCATATGATAATTTTCTCCATGACATTGCCACGTTTTTTTAAAAGCGGATCCCCATGGGATCCCCAATTTTTTTGGGTCCGCCGGAGGCGCGGTCGCTGTCACAGAGCCTGGACCGACAGCCCTGGGAGACACGGAAAAACGCACTGCGCAATGCGTTGAAGGACTGGGCTGTGCAGAGATTTGGGTATGGATCAATACCCATTAAAACAATAGCCATTTATAGTGGATTTACCCATTAAAAATTGTGATTATCCATAGTTATTGTGGGTCAATACCTATTAATACCATTTTTAGGGGGATGAACATCCATAAATCCCAGCTATTTTGATGTGAACTACAGGGGTACAAGGTTTTGACACACTGCCATTTTGGGGGAGTGGTCTTTTTGGGGGGGAGCAGGACAACCACAAAAAAAAAAAGATGTTTTTTCAACGATTGTTAAAGGTCATTTTGAAGAATTGTGAATCTGGAATGTTCATGACTGTTCTGACATGTTCTTAATTAATGTGTTGATGCGTCGATACTATACCTGCTGGTATGCAACCATTGGAATGGAGTGATGGACATCCATTTACCAGAGAATTGTTTTGGTGGGAAATTTAGGGTATCAGGGTTCTGACCTGACCTACCTCAGTTTTCGGTTAGTGGCTGGTTTGTTGTTGTTGGTTTTCCACCCCAAAAAATGGATGGGTGAATGAACTTGAAACGGGTTGACCAACAGATATTGGAATATCACCTATGAGACCCGGTTGGATATCTTGGTATGATGGTTTCAAATAAAGTGATTGCTTTTCAATCAATGCCTATTAGGGATAGTTATGGGTAGATGATGGTAGTCCAATGATCCAAACGGGTCAGGTGACACTTGATGAATTGATCCTCTTTAGATGGCGCAATCTCTGATTTGTATGGTTTGTTTCTGGAAATGTCCAGGTCCCAAATTCCAGGTTCTCCGCACCTCGTCCACGTTGCAAGCAGCCGCCTTCTCTGTTTTCACGGCAGCAGCTCGAGTGTTTGAGCTTCAAAAGGGCAGCTACGTCGA
>Ga0126342_10001430_pt1 | contig 33559 bp, 29 predicted proteins | sample Cyp1metagenome_FD_92528 | JGI IMG/M metagenome (GOLD analysis project Ga0126342, IMG submission 92528) | Coral microbial communities from Lord Howe Island, Old Settlement Bay, Australia - Cyphastrea 1 metagenome | ecosystem: Host-associated > Invertebrates > Cnidaria > Coral ...
ATCTATCTAATCTATCTAATCTATCTAATCTATCTAATCTATCTAATCTATCTAATCTATCTAATCTATCTAATCTATCTAATCTATCTATCTATCTATCTATCTATCTATCTATCTATCTATTTCACACTTATTATACCCTCATATGTGCCGACACCATCCCACACCTACACACACATGTATACTTATTATACATATATATATATATACATTGGGGAGCTACAGGAAATGGATCAACATTTGTCAACTTGGGATCGTCAAGAAACACAGCCAGCCAAAGCTGCACCGTGAAACAGACTGTGCACCCTGCCAAAAATACCAGAAATTTGGGGATCAACATCTTGCTTTCGTGTATTTGTTTCCCTTCGATCAACGATCAACCCATTGAAAACACCATTGATACTCTGAAAAACCACAGTACCTTTTTGCCAACCCCTACCAAGGTTAACCCAACCCTGGTGATCAGTGCCGTGATCGAAGCCCATTCAGTGGTCAGTAGGGCCCCACACTGCAGAAGGTTTCCAGTATGCCACAACAACATGCACAACATCAAAAAATCAGCCCCTACCTCAACGCGTCAGCCTGAAGAAACGAGTCAGCAATTCGGAGCTCCAAAGCTTCGTTCAGGTGGTGCGGGAACCACCCCGGTAAACCATCCATCCAGTGCTAATCATAATCTTAGCCTCTGGTAATGTGTTAGCTATGGAAAATCACCATTTAAATCGTGAAATTTCTGAAAAATGGTGGATCTTTCCATAGTTTTTTGTTAGTTTGTTTACCAGAGGCTAGATACCCTTTTTTGCCCACATTGTCACCAGCTTGAACCGCTTGCTGGTTGTACTGGTTGAAGGATCATCTTCACGCATCCAACGGAAAGGTGGCCATATGGCCATATCTTTAAGGAACGATTCCCAAGAAGATGGGCATTTTTGGCCATGGTAACATACATTTATTGTAATCGAGACTTTAAAACCTGTATGTATATATAGTATGTATGTATATATAATGTGTATGTATATATAATATATACATATGTATATGTATATGTATATATATATATGTATCCATTTATATATATATAAATATTATACATAATTGTAGGACCCGACCTTGAACTATCATCTAAGAACCACCCCTTTTGCTATAGCGGTCAGCCATATTTTTTTCAGTTTTGTCCTTCAGCTGCTTCAGCCAAGAAACGGAGATGTTGAGCCACTGCAGAAAGACCCACACCTGGCTGATACTTATCCGGTGGAAAATCAAACGTGGCTGGCTGGGAAATCCATTAAAACTTGTGTTTTAATCGGAAAAATATGGAAAAATCAAGTAAACATGGTGTTTGAATGGGACAAATCCACTAAAAAATGCTGTTTTCATGGAAAGATCGAACTAAATCGGGGATTTTCCATTGCCGTAGTTGGGATGCACTTCGCGCATCCACCGGCCTGGGGCCCTTCCGCTATCAGATGGCTGGTTTCCCAAGGAAATGATCTTTTTGGGGTGGACCTTCCAGAAATTCTCCCTACAAATCTCTAGGGGGTTTGGATCATCTGAGGCTTTCATATGTTTAGTGAGAACTCAACCTATAAGAAGCGAGTTGAACCTTGAAAAAGAACTGGGAAACTGTGTTTTATATGATTCAAATGAAGCCCAGTACCTGGAGGATCTTTCCAACTGCTCGCCATAGTTCATGGCCATAAAACTATGGGATAACCACATCAACCCGGGTCATTCTTCCGGATGTTGCCCAGCGAAAAATTGGTCATATTTGCAGGTATCTATACGGTTTACCCTCTGGAAAAGTTGTTACATAAGTCTGGAAAATCACCCAACATTTTACTAATTTGACTATCGATTTCATTAAAGTCATTCGTCTATAATCAATTGATTTTACAAAGGAACTCATCTAAATGTTATATTGACTTAGATGTTTACTTACCAACATCTGCATTATAAACGGAAATTTACCATACCCATGTGTCATGGAGTCGATATGTTAGCCACAGCGAGTCCCCCCAGGGGGTCCCGGTAACCAAGGAACAGTCCACGGGACGTGAGGGAAGGCCATCAGCGCACAGACCACGATGACGACGCTGAGCCCTGCGCAGATGGAACGGAAGGCCATGAATTGCAAGGCGCCTTAGGGAGCAAACGGAGGATCAGATGACTTGGATGACTTAGGAAGCCTAGTTCGTAGTGATATAATGTATAATGATATAATGATATAATGGTTGAAATCTGGGATATAGTAGTGATGTGTGGAACAGGGATTCTGACTCTTAGTGGTTGGTAAGCCACATTAATTGTGATATACTGGTTGAAATTTGGGGTGTTCAACATGAAGGGGGTGTGAGCGGTGAGATCATATGATTTAGATAGTGGTTGTTCTAAGCCTAAAGGCCCCTAAGTTACTAAGTAGGGAAAAAACCTACTAGAATTACTCTGGTTGTAATCCCACTTAAACACCAACAAATACGTGGTAGAGCACCTTGGTGGTCGAACACCATGCTGGTCCAAGAGCAACTGCAGCACCACGAGTGGTGGGACACGTCAGAAAATGAGAGGTCTTGGAAGCAACAAACTAATGAATGATTACCTTCCAGTACCCTCTGGTGAACTAACATAGCAATGGAAAGATCCACCATGTTTTATGGGTAAATCCACTATTTCAACTGGGCCATTTTCCATTGCTTTTTGTATGTTCACCAGAGGGTAATCAAAAGTGGAGGTTTCAATGGGAACATCCTCTAAAAATGATGGATTTCCCAGTGCCTCCTGTGATGTTTGAACGGACGAAGAGTGGATTGACTAAACAGACTATAAACAATTCACAACAATCCTTTCCCATTTTTTTGGTCCACATCATTGGATATTGTATCCATTTTTATGGGATATCCCATTGTTGGACTATTCTATCCCTAAATTTTCGTATTGTTATATGTTTTTTTTGCCTGGCCAAAGCCCCCATCCCAAAGCTTGATGCCTGAATCATTACAATCCATTTTCATAGGGTTTGTAGCAACCAAAGGTAGCTAAGTGACACAACTGCATATACATATATATATACATATAAAAATATTAATAATAACAATAATAATAATAATATGTTTCACATCTTGGATATCACATGACTACCTGTTGGGGGGGCCTAGGCATGATGACCCCCTTCGAATAAGAGTATATACTATCCAATAGTTGACGTTTCGACATATACTCCCATGAAAAATCGATTAGTGACACTTCCCCATTCATTTTCCAAAATATCAGTGAAATATTTACTGTATCAGAATTTATCAAGTGTCCCATTGATATTTACATGATAAACACATGGAGGCTTCCTGAAATAGGATGAAATAGGGGTAACCCTATATAATTCATCCATTTTAATAGGATTGCCCACTATAACCCATCCATTTAGGGATCCCCCAACCCCCACTAACATGCAGTAACATTTCCCAAAAAATCCATGTTCACCGAGGCGCTGCAAAGCACCAAAGCCGGCACCGATTGGCTCAGCAGCGCCTTCAAAAACAAGAGCTTGGCCGAGTTCCCCTTGCGATGCTCGTAGAGCGTCTCGTCATTCTCCTTGCAGGTGGTAGGATTTATGGCGTGTTGAAAAATCCATTTGGGATACCCGTTACGGCAAAAACGGAGTAAACTAACACAGCTATATGGAAAACCACCATGTTTAATAGATAAATCCTTTATGTGGTTATTTTCCATAGCATATGTTAGTTTACCATAGGGAATATGGCATGCGACGGGAATTTTGAGAATGGCTTCATGGTTTCAATATGTTCCGTGTCTCATTAAAATCGATCTATGTTTAAGGCTGCGCAGCCCTCATGATTTGGGCGTGCTGCCAATCTAATCGACACACTAAGTATGACCGGCTGGATCTTCCCAAGTCGCTCCAAAAATAAAAACAAAAATAACCTATATAATATCCAAAAACAAAGATGATGGCTCAGAACGTTCCACCCCTAAACTTGGATGGCGTAGCAGGGAACACTAGACTTCCCCAACTGGGCACTGTGGGTTTGCCGAGGTGCTCGAATGAAGAGCATATCCTCGGCCATCACCACATGCGTTGGGGACCACCGGATCACGAGTCAAGGCACTAATGACAGGTATATTATATCACAATGTGATGGTAATTAATATAGTAATCACTACTAATATCTACTAATAATATGAATCTGAATAATATACCCTCCAGTAATATATGCAATGGGAAATCCCCGATCAACATTCAGATTTTAATAGGAAAATCATGGAAAATCATCTTAAACATCATCAAACTATAGGTGGTGGATTTTCCAACTAACCACGGAACTGATTAACCGAGGGTCTAAATCCGTGGTGCGTCAACAGCAATGGGCTCGGACGCCCAGCTGTTCAAACCCCAGATTTGGATTGGGTTTCGCCATTTTGGCCCGTCCCCAGCAGTTCCCATGATCAGACTCTCTCCACTAGCGTGCCTACGTTTCATTGTGATAAAATCTGCAATTCTCGAAATTCTCGTGTCATATTTAATAGTTACATATCCTCTGGCCCGCATGTAAGCAGGAAAAACAAACATGTATCCTGTATCCCACTCATGTCATACCTCCCATGGATCCATGGCTTAGTTCAGCCCCTTCCCTGCCAGGTCACATCCAGAAACGCGCCAAAGAGATCTGCCCAGAAGCGCGAGATGCCGCCCGCAGCCGGACTCTTCGAGTCGTCTTTGGTGTAGCTGTCAGCCTGGCACTGGAGCTGGGACCTGGGGGATATTGGGGGTACCTAGTAAGTGGGACCCATAAGCCGAAGTAAGGCAAACTCATCTACGGTTGAAACCATGGTATTTCCCACCAAACCCCCTCTGGTAAACATACAAAAAACTATGGAAAATGGCCAATTGATAGATGTTTATAAATGTTTTACCTTTTAAAAATGGTGATGTTCCAGAGCTATATTGGTTTACTGGAGGGTAATTATATGTGGAATACCCTAGTTATACTGCACATGAGTCAGAGAAGTTAACAAAATGCAGCCCACGAACCCGAATGCAGTCACCCAGAACACTTTTGTAAAACAAGTTATTTGAATACTCTACATTTTTCCCCTGTTACCATACCAGTGCACTGTAGACTAAGGAATGCGAAAGAGGGTGGGGTGCCAAGTGTGGAGTGTAGAGTGCAAAGTGTAGTGTAGAGTGTGGAGTGTGGAGTGAGGAGTGTAAAGTGTAAAGTGTGGAGTGTAAAGTGTAAAGTGGGGAGTGTCGTGTGTAGAGTGTGGGGTGCAGAGTGCGCAAGGTAAACAATAAAGTGTAGAGTGTAAAGTGTAGAGTGTAGAATGTGGAGTCTAAAAGTGTAGTGTGTAGAGTGTGGAGTGTAAAGTGTGGAGTGTAGAGGGTAAAGTGTCGAGGAAACTTGTAGAGTGTGGAGTGTCAAGTGTAGTGTGGAGTGTGAAGTGTAAAGTGTGGAGTGTGAAGTGTGGAGTGTGGAGTGTAAAGTGTGGCGTGTAAAGTGTAAAGTGTAAAGTGCAGAGTGGGGAGTGTGGAGTGTGAAGTGTGTAGCTGTGCGGAGTGTAAAGTGTAAAGTGTGGAGTGCGAAGTGTGGAGTGTAAAGTGTGGAGTGTGAAGTGTGGAGTGTACAGTGTAGAGTGTGGAGTGTAAAGTGTGGAGTGTAAAGTGTAAAGTGCTGAGTGCGAATGTAAAGTGTAGAGTGTGGAGTGTAGAGTGTGCAGTGTAAAGTGTAGAGTGTAAAGTGTAGTGTCGAGTGTAAAGTGTGGAGTGTGGAGTGTAGAGTGTGAAGTGTGGAGTGTAGAGCGTGGAGTGTAAAATGTAGAGTGCGGAGTGTAAAGTGTAAAGTGGGGAGTGTCTTGTGTAGAGTGTGGGGTGCAGAGTGTGGACTGTGAACTGTAAAGTGTGGAGTGTAAAGTATAAAATGTGGAGTGTGAAGCGTGGAGTGTAGAGTGTAAAGTGTGGAGTGTAAAGTGTAAAGTGTAGAGTGTGGAGTGTGAAGTGTAAAGTGTGGAGTGTGAAGTGTGGAGTGTGGAGTGTCGTGTGTAGAGTGTGGAGTGTAAAGTGTGGAGTGTAAAGTGTAGATTGTGGAGTGTAAAGTGTAAAGTGTGGAGTGCAAAGTGTATAGTGTGGAGTGTAGAGTGTGGAGTGGGGAGTGTGGAGTGTAAAGTGTGGCGTGTAAAGTGTGGAGTGTAAAGTGCGGAGTGTAAAGTGTAAAGCGGGGAGTGTGGAGTGTAGAGTGTGGACCGTAAAGCGTCAAGTGTAAAGTGTGGAGCGCGCCTGCCACAAAAACTGTAACTCATCTTCTGAAAACGATGCAAAAGTATTGGAATGTCACAAAGTGACATGCCTGCCATGCAAAACGACATGACAACCTGCAAACCTTCGAAAAGGAGAGGTTTTGCAGCTTCCCCACATAGACACGGCGAGGCCACAGGAAAACCAGAGACTCGAGACGAGACATGTTGGAGCATCAAAAGGAGCATTTCGTGCGAGACTTCCTCCGATTTTCACACTTTGTAGCTTCAGAATCGACGTTTTCCTATGAGTTGTCTTGTGAACCTCAAATTTGCTACCTCAAGATCGATGTTTCGTGCGAGGCTTCCGTCAGTTTTCATCACATCTCACAAAATGCCACGCCTGCCACGGAATTTACACCTTGTCACTTGTCACCACTTGACGCAGCCCTGACAATGCGATTCGCAAAAAAACCCGCAACACGACACGTCTAAAGTGCTGTGCCTGCCACGCAAATCCACGCAAAATGACGATGGACACGTCCAAAGTGCTGCGCCTGCCACGAAAACTGCAACGCATCTTCTGAAAACGTCGCAAAACTATTGCGCCTGCCACACAAAACGACTTTCGACACGTTACGAAACACGTCTGACTGTCACGAAGTGCCACATCTGCCACGCGAAACGAAGCAATGCGACATGTGAAACCTCCAAAAGTGACCCCTTTTGCACACCTTACCATGGGCACGGCCATACGGCCCTCACGCGGACGGTTGCGGACGGTTGCGCAACGTCGAGCGAACACACTCTCAACCCCCAGACCCCCAGAGTGAAACGGGAACCCTTGCTACGCATTCGGGAAGAACCATGAAGTATAAACCACTTATATACTATAGTTGAAATGCACATCCAAGTCCTTAGCTAAGTTGCCCCATAACTATCTTAACTGATTTGTGGTAGATGTATATATGTTATTCTTTGGTGGGTTTAGAAACCAACTTGCAACTGGGGTCTATCCAGAAAAGGGCCACCCCCCACTTTGCACAACAAACAAAAGGACACCCAAATGATGCCCATGAATGGAAATGTTTGGATGGTGTTTTGGAGCAGAACATGGTTAACAAAAATATCCCAGCACCATCTACCAATAGCTATGGGACCCGTAATTATTTGGAAACCTCAGAAACAACTATGTATTATATATATATAAATATACCAATTAATGAAATGTAATCAACATACGACGTATGATGTTAAACAAACATCAGTGAAAAATCTTATAGTCATATTGTCATATTCCTGTCATTCCCACAAGACTTAGAAACACTTTGTGTTCTTTGGATTAAAAAATGAAACATCTTCATATTTAGTCTATGTAATCAAACAATTTGGACATCTTTTCCATAACTCATCATTGTGGAGTTATCATTTTCCATAAGTATCAGTTATAATTAACTCAATTATAAATCATCTATTTTCCATAACTTATCAACTGGTTGGTGGTTTTAACCATCTTGAAAAATATGAAAGTCAATGGGAAAGATTATCCCATATATTATGGAAAACAAAATTCATGTTCCAAACCACCAACCAGTTCCATGTGCATTTCAAATCCTCGAAATATTGGAATGATAGCCATAATAACTGATCATCTAAAATTTTCCATAACTTATCATCTTTATTTGCAATTGGGAGAACTATCAGCCATATGGGCCATAGCTATCATAGCAACCACATCCAGACACCCCGCCTCGGAGTGGAAGCTGCTGGTGACTCCCATGGCTTTCTCGCTGGCCTTCCGCTGCCGCAGCGCCGACGACGAGGCCGCGGAAACCGTCGGCTCGGTCTCCCCGGGCGCATCGCCGTCCAGCTCGGAGTCCTAGGGAAGACAAAAGGAGGGGACAGTGGAGGGGACATGAATGGTGGTTAATGGTGATTTTATGGTGATTTTATAGTGGTTAATGGTGATTGATAGTGGTTTATATGGGAATATCATGGAATATCTATGTTTAATGCTGGCTAATGGTGATGAATGGTGGTTATCAATGGTCAATAGTGAATGAATGGTGATTACCCCCTGGTAATTTGTTACATGGCTATTGAAAAATGACAATTTTTTTTGATTTACCTGTTAGACATGGTGATTTTCCATCTGTTAGTTTACCAAAGGGTAAGGGACTTGGGAGACGTGAAATGGATTGAAATGGCACTTATCGAGAGTCTAGCTAGCTTATCTAATCCAATCTACAGTAATCTCATCTTATCTTGTCTATCTATCCAACTATAGTGTATATGGGGGGGATGTAACGCTGACCTATTTACATTTTTTAAAACTGCAGGGTGAAAATCTATGGCCGCCACAATGGCGTTGGCGTGCGAGTTCCTCGGTCACCAGATGTCACCAGCAACCACCATGCCCTACACCGAGAGCTATAGTGATCACAGTGGTTGGACGATCGAGTCTGGTGGAACATGTTGGAAACTATACCCTGCAGTAAATTAACATAGACCCTGGTAGATAGGGGTTGGAAGATTAGTTTCCTCTAGGATTTTCAGGGTCTATGTTTGTTTACCAGAGGGTATTATATACAGCAACATAACTATGATTCCGTGACCAGATTCATTTTATCTTGTTGATGAAACACGTATTTTCGCTGGCGAAATCCCAATCTTTGGCGGTTTATCTCCCATTGTTTCTGGTTCATCCCTTCTCACGGCCATTCTTGGGTGCACCGATCCAAGGGTATTGGCTGCATTTGGCCATAGAATGTGGGATGACCATCTCCTTTTATGGGAAAATAAAAAATACAATGGGTAGAATGATGCCCATCCTAGCTTGACCATAGCACATGTACATTCCCCATTTGACATATGCCTTTGACATAGTCCCACGATATTCCCCACACTTTGCTGACTATGTCACTCCACTTCTATCACCATGAAATATGGCAGTTATAAACCAACAAATGTGGGAAACAAGACCGTAACTACCCTCTGGTAAACTAACATAACTATGGAAAATCATCATTTTTAGTGTGTGTGTATCAACTATAAATGGCCATGTTCAATAGCAAACTGTTTGTTTACCGGAGAGTATATGGTATGTGATTCGTTCAAGGTGCCCCCCGCACGATTGCTTTTCCGTTTCCAAGCCATGGAGGACACCCAAATCATCCAGTCAATGTGGTGAACTCAGTGCCGTTGACCATCACCAAAATCACTTTTGTTTGAATAAATAACGGGTGAGATATGGAATATGTATGTATGTTTGTATACATATATATATATATCTGTTATGTGTGTGTATGTGGTATGAATATGTATGAATCATCCCCAGTGGGAGTTCTTTGTGGCAGCGGGTTTCCCACATGAAACCATGACTTGTGGATCTCCTTGAGCGTCTCCACCTCCTCTTGCGACTCCTGGGGAGACTCTTGAGGACGAAAAGGACGAAATCGGGGCTCTTCTTTGGGTCTATAGGAACAAAACAATGGAAATATCAAATTTTATCAATATATCCATGGATGTTCCGATGAAAGATTCCGTTTTCCTGTAAATGTTCCTTTCAACCAATCCAATGACTATAGACTATAGGAAATAAATTCATCTCCATAGTATTTTTGGGAAGATTTAGGATATTAGGATGATGATACCATCTTGGGGCCCTTCTCTTACTTGATTTATAGTAATCAATGTAATCAAGCAGATCATATTTGTTCAAGGGGCCTCACTTGGGGCAAAGTTGATTGGGGTCGCTGACAGCCATCCCTATGTTTGATGTGCTTTTAAGGGATTTTCCTGCCAAAAACCCTAGAAAACAGTTGATGGCCACACGATCCAGATTCCTCTGACAAAGGATCCAATCAGAGATACTATAAAAATTGCCAAATTGCTGATTCAAGGTAATACAAGTGTCGATTGGTGACTTTGTTCAAGTTAATGGAAACTGCTAGTAAAGACAACCTTTGGAACTACACATTGGGCACTGGAAGGCCGCCACAATCGTTTCCCTGGGTCGGTTTAAAGTCTTTAAGGGAGAAGCTATGGGAAACCATAGTCTTCCCTTCCCATGTTGAATATGGTGGGTTTCCAATGTGTTTTCCCTTAAACCAATTCCATTAGTGTCAAATGTTTTCCCAAATTTGACATCGACTCTTTGGATATTATCAGCCCAAAAATATAACTTGGGCCCAGGGGTAAACGTACAAAAACGTGTGGAATACCCATGGGAAAACCACATTAGGAAAAGGATCTACAAACCCTGGTTTTTCCACATCTAACTTAGTTTAGAGGAGAGTGAAAGTACAAAAAAATCGAAGAAATATCATACGAGATGGAGGGCTTTACGATTACCAATCAAACCCAGGTTATAGTCTGGTTTCGAGGCATTTTTTAGTTGTGAAGAAATCCCTGCACTTCTCTGCTGGATGTTCATCCTCAATTTAAATAACTTTGTAGGAAATCTATTGGTAAACTGACTCATAATGGTCAGGGAATACCCCCATGGTTGGCCCCATGATTGTGAACATTCACCAACATCATACAACCGTCCTGCATGAGCCTCTGCTTGGACGCCGCTTCATCTGTGGAGGTGATCATCTTCAACTTACGAAGGTACCTGGTGTCGATCCATCGGCTGGGGGGAAAAGTTCTCCAATTCTCCAAGAAAAGGTGGATATTATGGGGTACACATTTCACATTTAGACATTCCAAAAAAAGGGAAACCATGTTTTTTTTCCCCCAGGGCCATGATGTAGGGGATGAACACGAAACATGGAATTTCCCAATGGAGTACCCTTAGTTTCCCTAGGGAAAGCGCGGGTCACCGTCGATGCAAGTACTCCACCACCGCCTTATCGATGATGCCCTGAGCCTGGAGCCTGGAGATGCCAGGTTTGGAGCGTCCCTGTCTTCGGGGATATGGAAACCCCAGAAAACACCATGGAAAATAGGTGGAAAACATGTGGAAAACATACGTATCTTAATTCTTAGGCACATGGTAAAGATTGGTAGAAGGCATTTTAGGGTATAAAAGGTGGTGCTTACATCCCATCAAAAACTGGGCTTTGAATATATTTGGATTATTCGCAAAAGATTATTGTCCCTTGCAGCTGGACCTTGTAAATCGTATTGGAGTGGCTGCATCAAGGCTGCGATAGTGATGTGTCAGCAGATTTTTTCAATTTTGACTCAGGAGATTTTCACTTTAAAATTCATCTTAAAAGTGCTTCCAAATCATGTTTGTTTTGCTTTGGCGCCGACGCCATTGCGCGTAGTTCTATTGTGTTTTGCAATTCAATGTCTCGATATCGCATTGTAATGGCTAGAACTTTGTGCAAGCTTTGTGCAAGCTTTGTAGTACAAAGTAGTACTGGGAAGTGCTTTGTGCAAGCTTGGTAGTACAAAGTAGTACTGGTGCGACCATTGTAATACACAATAGTACTGGGAAGTGCTTTGTGCAAATTTGGGCAAGCTTTGTAGTACAAAGTAGTACTGGGAAGTGCTTTGTGTATAAAGTAATACTGCGAAGTGCTTTGTGCAAGATTTGTAGTACAAAGTAGTACTGGGAAGTGCTTTGTGCAAACTTTGCAGTACAAAGTAGTACTGGGAAGTGCTCTGTGCAAGCTGTGTACAAGCTTTGTAGTACAAAGTAGTACTGGGAAGTGCTTTGTGCAAGCTGTGTGCAAGCTTTGTAGTACAAAGTAGTACTGGGAAGTACTTTGTGCAAGCTTTGTAGTACAAAGTATTCTGTAAAGGCTTTTCTGTGTAGATGCATCTGTGTCCCAAGTTTCTGTGTGCAAAAGCTTTCTGCGCCCAACGATTTGTTTGTGCAAGAGAGTTCTCTCTGACAGTGAGAGCTGTCTCGTGTGGGGAACAGCTGAGATGAGTTGAGTCGAAATTTCGAGGAGATGAGACAGGTTGATCAGTGCTCGGATGAGATGAAAACAGTTGAGAAGAACTTACCTAAATGACATGTGAGAAGAGATGGGATGAGGCGAGAAGAGCTCACATGATCTGAGATGAGATGAAGTGTGGAGTGTGAAGTGCCAAGTGTGAAGTGAAGTGCGGGGTGTGAAGAGCGGAGTGTGAAATCTGAAGAAAAGGCCCGCTTGGGGTTGCATTGCTACGTGATCGCGCGCAGGTCATGTTCTTGGACAACAACAGTGCAACAGCTTCGCACAAAGTACGCACGTACGGGCCTGGCTGGTGCACGGCGCATGCAAGTTCTATAGATGAGAAAGGTCTTATAGTACAACCCTAAGGCAATTTCCGCCCCGCCTCATGCGGGTACTGGTAAATCAACTGTAAATTCCATTCCATCATCATTTTTGTTGCATAACAAATCCCACTGAATCACAATTAAATCACCATTAAATCCACGGTGAAGTCACCCTGTTCTCCCCGTTCTCTCGGCGGCGTTCGAAACGTCCGGCGCCTTTTCTGCGTCTGAAGCTCCTGCACCAGCTGTTCGCCGCAGTTCCGGGTGAATTCCTTCAGAAGTCCCGTGACCTCGGTAGGAATGCCCTGCCAAGGGCCCAAATTTTGAGGCCATTAGTTGTTGATGTTGTTGTTTTATCACTATATAACTATATAACTTATCACCTATATACCTGTATTGAGATCATCTGACGGAGGTTATCATTCACATATAATTGAGGTTATCATTCAAATAACGTTGTTTTTTTTTTTGTATGTTTTTGTTTAATGGTTGTCGGGTAAAGCCATCTTTGGGCCAAAAAAAAATAGAACAAAAAAAGCTGTGGCCACATGAGATGCTCTGGAAAGAGTTATAGTGACATCAGGCCTCCCTCGGAGTGAAATGCCTGGGACACTGCAACAAACTGCGGATGTTCAGTGTCTTAGATCCAACTCAAGATAGTATTGGGAATTATTGGGAGGATGGAAGGTCAGAAATTGGTGAAGGTTGAAGGGGGGGTAACTACATGATACAGTAATTACTTGGTTGCATCCCTTGCGATCCCTCGACATCAAATCGAAGTGTTCTTCAGAAGCTCATAGCATCAGGTTGAACGCTGCCTTGGTTGATCCAAGTGGCTAGGAGCTCATTGACACCACCTTTCAAACAAATGTGTTCCACCCGCGCTTTATGATGATTCTCCTCCTCCTGGTGGGTCATTGGGCAGGTGGCACCCTGAAACATGTTGAATCGATCATCCGCACCGTGGCGAACGTTACTATCCTTACTGAGATATGCTGTTGGAAACTTTAGTGGGATGTTGGATGATATCACGTTTTGTTCCGTTGCCTCAAGATAATCCAGTAGCATCGATCAACTAAACGAAGCCGTCCAAACATAGAAACTCATAGAAACATCTGGGTCTCTGGGGTCCTACAATTTTGAGCCATACTTGGTGGTGCGCTTGGGGTGCATGAGATTCAATGGCTGCCATGGTCACCCCCTTTTTTTGGTCGTCTCCTCCTTCTCGGTAAACGCTGGCCGTTGCCCATCCCAAATGGAACGCAAGGTGTTCAGCTGCTGCGTGACGCGCGAGAGTTTGTTCAGTAAGACCTGTGGCGAGCAACGAAGCCGGGAGTAGACTGGGAGTGACAATGACACCATGGGTTTGTATGGGTTGGGTTAGTCCAGATGTTCATGCTATGCATTCCAATACAGAACCCCACAGTTTTTTTGAAGGCTTTTTGTGGAAAACATGATTTCACACATCAAGATGGGACGAGGCATATCGTCAACCAGCAACATGAGAATGTTTTAATAACAACGATAGCTTAAATCAACAAACAATTTAAAATCGATTCTGGTGATTTTACAGCAGTAACAATAAAAGGCAATATCATCATCATCATCATCATCAGCAACAAGGAGGATTTAGCCAACGAGAAACCTTGGTGAAACATGGTTTAACCCTCAAACGTGCTGCATTCACACCCTTGAAATCCCTGGCTTTGGGCAGTCCCCCCACCGCACATCAGTGTGTGTAAGCTAAAGCGCCAAAAAAGGCTTGTGGAATCCAATGGGTGCTACATGTTTTTTTCATGTTTTTTCTGCATTTCAAGCACGGCGAAGGGACATGCACCCCCTTCAGTGAACTCGTTCAATGGTTTTTTAATGATGCCTATCCTTGAATGAATGGCAATCCACCCCAGGGTATACATAGGTATTTACAACTTGAAATCAATAATTCGACACTTCCGAACAGCAAAATATGTAGGCACAAGTTCTCAAAAATACATCATTGACTAGCAACACTATTTCATGACTTTTATACATTGAAATATGGTGCTGTGGTTCAAGCAATAGTAAACCATCCCTAAAATCACCATAATTGGTGATGTTATATAACCAATAATCCATATGGGTGGTTAAGATGATTGCTTTACTAGCATTATCTTAAGATCTATATCAAATCTAGATCATTCTAGATCTATATCAAATTTACATAATCTTAGAACCATTATCTAATCTGGTTGGTGGTATACCTACCCCTCTGAAAAATATTAATCAGTTGGGATGATGACATTCCCAATATATGGAGAGTCATAGAATTCCATGGTTCCAAACCACCAACCAGATATATTCTCCCATGAAAAATGTTCCAAACCACCAACCAGTAATGATCGATATCAAATCCCACACCACTTCAGTTCCTCTGTTCAAAAGTTGCCGGCTGCCCGCCTGCCGCTTGGTGTCCCACATCGACAGCTGCACCTGTCCTTGGGCGACCAGGGCGCAGAGACTTTGTGTTTTGGAGGTTGGGGGATGAACAAAAAACTGCGAAATGCGGGGATAACTGGAAAAGAGTCCCATGTTGATGAGGATTTGGATTGACAATGATTGACATGTCCATAGTCTATCTAAGACTACGTTTAATTTCCTTTCTTTTTCACTGTCTTTTCGTTGAAACAACGATCAAACAATTAGGGGATGAAAGTTCTGAATCGTACTTGGCCCTTGATGGGACGATTGAGATTCATAGCCAAATGGATGATCCAACTAGTTGACACTTGAGCATGACTTCTTAGATAGATAGATAGATTGATAAATAGATAGATGGATGGATAGATAGATAGATAGGTAGATAAGATTAGATAAGATTAGATAAGATTAGATAAGATTAGATAAGATTAGATAAGATTAGATAAGATTAGATAAGATTAGATAAGATTAGATAAGACTAGATAAGACTAGATAAGATTAGATAAGATTAGATAATATTAGATAAGATAAGATAAGATAAGATTAGATTAGATTAGATAGATAGATTGATAGAGAGAGAGAGAGATAATATAATATATATATACATATATGTATATATATATATGTAAAGATCCCACCATGAACTGACCCATCCACACTGAGAATTCTCACACGGTAGCCGGGTGTCGGCTGGTGGCCAGCTTTTCTGCGTAACACTGAGCTCGAAAATCGAGCAAGGCCTGGAGGATGCGGAAGATGGCGTGGATCATGGGATCTAAATCAACCAAAATCAACTCGAAAGTCACACCAGGGGGACCTCATTTTACCACGTTTCTGGAAATACAGCAAAACGTAGGATGAGACATTTGTATACATTTGTGTGGATTGTTTTGCACGTCTTGCAATATCTCACACCATCAAACGATAGAACAATGTTATTTTAAATATTGTTTATATTTCAGAAAGGGACGTTGTGGAGAGCTGGAAAGAGGAATGAACAGATATGCGTCAAGTTTTGGACTAATATATTGCTACTAAGCTTTCTGTTTATGTTTTTATCCTTTCTTGCTTCCTCCTCGAAACCTCTGGAAACCCTAAAGCTCTGGTTTTTACCTTCTAAACCTCCCTGAGTTGCTGAGCGGGGGGGGGGGCAATTCTTTTTTTGCCCCCCCCCCTTCAGACCCCAGGAAACCAGCTTTCAATCCGGACCGGCACCACGGTACCGGCCGGACGGGATCTAGGACTTAGCCCAACGGTGTTGACACTGCGTAGTATGAGCAATACCACTCAATTTGTTTATTCTAAAAACAGCGTCATCAGTAAAGAATGTAAATTAACAATTTTGCAAACTCATTGTGCTTAGACAAATGCTAACTATAACCCATCTGATCTTGGATGATATCTTTTTATATTTTTAAAGTTTTGGATTTTCTTCACTGCATGGCAAGGACATACTAAGTTGAACAAAGAAAAACACTATGTCTTAGGGCCATGCTGTGCCACTACAAGGGCCAGTGCATGATATTCAAAAGTGGCACAAGAAGAAAACAGGATGGAAAGTAGAACGGTTTCACATATATAACTATATATATTATAATAATATGCATTATTATATATATGTAAATATAAATGTGAAGAAAATCATTTGTTTCAAAAAAATGTTACATGTGTCATGGCCAGGAAGCTCAATATTCATTTGAATGAGTAATCTTGAATGACCATCTACAGTCACCCCAGGGGAACAAGCAGCTAGATCAGATCATAGACTTTTCGTGATTTGCGTGGCCAATATTATACTCTCATTGAGGTCTTTGTGTAGTCCAACTCGACACATGGGTCAAGTCAAGCTCGATTTCAAATAGAGCCAACAATAGTGCCATAACTTTTCAAAGCTACAAACACAGGCTGGCAACGTATGACATGGTGCAATGATTACTTCTATTGGTTATATACATGGTAACTCAAGAGGTATCTAGGATCACCCTTGCTGCAGTATCTTAATCTGATAATATCTTTGGAAAAATACGGAACAATCAAGTTTATCGTTGGGAAGGTGTTAGCATGAGTTTTTGCTTTCATCCCGTTTCACTTTTATGGTAGGTCTGCTCCTTGCCATGGCTATATGTAGGCATACTCTTGAAGATATTTTCTTGTTTGATTGCGCTGGTCACAGGCAAACTCCCTTTAGGCTAACCAAATAGCTTGATCAGCACATTCACTCACAGATTTTGATTGCAGGAGTTTTGCCATATTATGTCCATAGTCTTTCCCTATTTGTTGAAAAAAGAATTCATAGCGAAGCATGAAAAGAGCCTGATACAACTCACCACTCTTCAAAGGTATTGCCAATGAAGAACATGTCATGTGCAATTTCCAGAACATGATGATGCGTCGTGTATATGTATGCTATCTGCTTGCGTAGCTATTGCAGCTTGCATGTGACACTATTTGCAAAGTTTCCTGTTTGCCTGCATTGTTGGCTTACCAAATAAACATGTACAAGTTCAGATAGACCCCAGACAAGAATACACATGTATACAAATTTGATTGTCATTATTTTTTACATAGTACTCGAAGTTTCTGGAATGGCCATGCATGTGATGGGTTGAAGGTGATCACTGCTACGTGCATGTAAGTTTTTGTTTTGCCATGTTGTTCCAAGATTGGTTCTAAGTATTCTTATATATTCCATGTGCACTAAAAGGTTGAAAAAAAGAGTTTGCACTGTACATATGTGAGAAGAGTGATTTGCTCCATGCCTTTTTCATGACCACTATTAGTTTGTGATGAAGCTTGCACTTCATTGCAAGACTTGGTAGAGCCATTGAAATCTGTGTTCAAACTGTTGTTAATCTTGGGACAAAACTTGAGTCCTGTTGATATACCCTTTGCAACTACAACTGCCTGATGTTGCAAGGCTGTACTTTAGTTGTTATTTTTTCTGGTAGAAACCACCAAATCTACGCAATAGTAATACAGTTGCATGGGGAAGTTTATATGGTGATGTCAAAACGGGCACTTGCTTAACATAGACTATGAGATTTACTTAGCTTATCTCATTAATTAATCGTTCTTAGGTATTGTAACACAACTGTGTATATATATATATATGTATATATGTATGTACGTATGTTACATGTTCATATGATGATACAAATATTGAATTTGCTACTTGCCATGGGTCTATCTATAATCCGCTTTTGCAAAGGAAGAAACAGTGTAGAACCAATGGTATGAACTTTATCTCCACCCCTGCTGTGCCATTCTATATGAACTTTCCAGAACCAAATTAAATATACAATAGGTAACAATGCAACAGAAATAAAGTAATATCAACAACATAGAAAATAGAACAATAACAAGGGAATGGGTATAAATAAGCATAATTATTCAAAACAAAATCAGAACGAACTGTAAAAATGGGGCCCCCACAGCGTTACACTCTCTTGTTTTACTAGGTAAGTTGTCAACAATGAACTCAATAGGATTTAATAGGGATGTTATCAACCAACAAGAGTGACCATTCACAAGGGTTTTTAGGCAACAAGAATGGACGCAACCACTTGATGGCCGGGTTTTTGGCGTTTACCGATGTACTTTAGCAGTTCCCTTAAGTGAAAGGAACCCAAGGCATCTCTAATGATCTTAGAATGTGTTAGATATAACCTGCCAAAATGATGTAGTTTATCCTCAATTGTGTTTCCGCATTCACTTGGGAAAATGAAAAGAGTTCATAAAACTGAAATCATCCAATTTGGGACAATTACCCCATTATTATAACATTACAAACATCAGTTATAATTGAGTTCAGTGGTGACATAATTTGCCCAAATGATCTGGAAACATTAAATGTCATCGTGTTGTTTGTACATCTCATATTATATTCCATACGATCTGAAAACATCTGAAAACTAACATAACTAGTTGTATAAAACAACATCTTAAGTATGTAAATCATCTATAAATGGACTAGTCCATAGCTTAGTTAGCTTAGTTTATCAAAGGGTATACAGTATAAGGTGGTTGATTTGTGGACACCATAAAACTGGCCCTGCAGTTTATATAAACTGATAAACAACACCAGGCCTAACATAGCTATGGAAAGTGCACCTGAAAGTAGATGATTTACCTCTTAACAAATGGTGGTTTTCCTTTGAAATTTGTAATGCTTAGCAGAGGGTAAAATTCTGTTCCCATTGAATCCTCATACATATTTAATACATTTTAGCCCGTTACATCCCTTGACATCCCAATGAAAAAGACCCATAATTCACTTCAAAAACCATTAAATTACAAAAATACAAAAGCAATATAAACATTCATAGAACCCTGCAAAAAGAACATCTAAAACCATATGAAAAATGAAAACCATCTGAAAACTATACCAAGACATGCTTTCACTCCATGCTTTCACCATGTCGTTTCGCCACCCTTTCCAGCCACCACCGGGCCAGGCCCGTCATCCCCTACCACGGCGCGCGCCTTGCGTCGCTCGAAGTGGTCCCGCAGATCCTGGTGCCAACGCTCCACCAGGATGCGCTGCATCAAACAAGTGGCGAAGACCAGGCAGTGCACCACGTCCTCCGTGGCCCGGCGTGGCCCGGTGGCGTTTCTTCGTTTCCAATGATTTCCATGGGAGATTTACAGCTGATGTTCATGAAATCAGCTGGAAATCATCAAACATCATCAAAGCAAGAAACAAAGATGATGATTTCATAGGATTTACAGCTGATTTATGAAGATAACACCATTTTCTCGTGATTTGACTAGGAATTCACCGGACCAAAGCGGGCAGTTTCCATGGCCATGTTTGATTACCAGCACAAATCAGGTCAAGTGGAGGCCTATCAAACCGAATGTTCCCCAAAAGAGGATGCGAGGATCAATAATTAGAGGGCACAAGTGAAAAAATAAGTGGGAGATGCCGCACTTCCCTGGGTTGCGCCAACCATTGCGAATTGGTATAATTGGTGGATATGTGGCCAACAATGCCAAAGGAGCCGACAGGGTACCATGATTGAAACAGTGTGATTCGCGGAAAGCAAATGGAGTTGCAACCTTAAACATCCATCATCATCCATCAACAACTCCAACAAAAAAACGAGATAAAACATGGATGTGGAAGATGTCCAATCTCAATTCCGAACATGTCCGAACTTAAACATTCAAACCATGATACTTGATACGCATTGGAATGATTTTTCCCCACATGATATGTTTTTCCATGCTTTTTTCCACCCCGGAACCCGACCAACCCATCGGCTATCCACTCCTGGAAGGCTCCTTCACTGAGGCCACCCGTTTTCATCATACCGAAGCCTGGGCGGCCAGAGATTTCACGGACAAATCGTTGCCTTTTCTATGCTGTACATTGCTGTAAGTTAAAAACACAAGTGTAGTTGACAGATGTTGACAGTACTTCAGTTTGAAGTAGTTTAAACAGTTGAAGAAATGACATCCGGCTTTCTGAAGCAATTCCCATTGAAGTTTCTGGATCACTTCATCGCGATCCATCGGGGCCGCCGAGGCACTCTGAAAGAGTGCGCCCATCATCCAGGTATCGCTGGAAGCACCTCAAGTCTCGGTAGCGCTGTGATCGATATCGGAAGGGATTGCTATCGAAGCACAAAAAGCGAAGTGATTCACTGGTAGTTTGGGGCAGATCAGGGGCATACCCCTGCCGAGGGGTATTGAGAAAATGATCCGCAATTACCATGGGTAATTCACTCAGTGAGGTGGTTGTCTTTCGCCTCCGTTTGCTGGGTCAAAGGGAAACATCAGATCTTCTCACCAAATCTCACCAATGGCGTGCCGTGCTCGGCTGACGTCAATGATGACTCTTCGGTGTCTGTTTTTGGCAATATCCTCCCGGGAAAATGATGAATCTCAGAGTTTTTTTTTACTCCCCAGAGGCCCCATTCATCACAGGCTTCTAACCGTTCTAAGCCCCACTTGTTTCATGTGATCCGACGGCCAGGGTACTGCCCACGGTCTTCGAATAGTGGAGACACTGCTCGCCGCTCAGAAAGCGCGTCAACTGCATCTCGCCGGGGGCTGGGCCTGCGGCGATTTCGAATTCGTCGTGGGACCCTGGGATGGTATCATGGACCCACAACTTACCGAAGATTCATAGGTATTTATAGGGGATATGATAGAGATTTCTAGGGATTGCTGGAGGGTACCCAAATGTTCCATGTATGGGATATTGTGAATATTCACTAACATGGATAATTATATCCCCAAAACTGCCAAAATGAACGTAAATAATACGTGGAGCATATACTTAGGTTATCTTAGGTTAAGTTACATTGGCAAGTTTAGTACAGTTTAGCACTACAATTATTAAATCGACAATTTTTGATGGTTGCATTCCGCTGAAGATACTGAAGCCTATCTACTGATCAGTACGACGTACTGATGCCGATGAGAGGATTAGTTTGTATGGGACTCCATGGGGTTCCTGTGTATCTTTTATTTTTGTTAGTTACTGTTAGCTGATCGCCTGCTTAAAGTCAACAACTTCAGTTGGATATGTGGGAAGTGGCTTAAATCGGCAGGTTTCTACCTGGCCTCTCCCGTGGTTTCTGAGCAGGTCAATGGATGGGCTTCTGGATGTGGATCAGTTTGGAACCAAGAACTTGGGGGAGAGGCTCATCACCTTTCCCAAAACAAAAAAAGAAAACAATCCCTCCAATGTTTCATACTGTTATCGCCAAAGGGTAAAGAATTGGAAACCGTGTGACCTTGGACACTTCGCAGTTGCGACATCCAAGCTGCCGACAAATCCACGCCGTGCACCGCCTTTTTGGTCCAGGCCGCGTCATTTTGGTCCAAGCCGTGTCGCGGGGGTTCACCGCAGCCTTCGTGCGATGCCGAGATCTCCTTCCAACTCTGCCATGGTCGACCCATCTTCGCCAAGGTTGCGGGTGATGGCAGCCTCAAGGGGAAGAGAAGCAACAGCTTTGAAAATCTGAGTTATTGAATTTACCCTTTGGTAAACTGTCCCATAACTATGGAAAATCACCATTTTCAATGGGTAAATCCACTATAAATGGCTATTTTCAATAGCTATGTTTGTTTACCAGAGGGTATGGGTGATGTAAGCCCTGCTTCTGTCCTTACCCGTGTAATTTCTCCAATCTCTACCTTTCAAAGGCAAAAAAATCCCTGCATACACCATCCCAACTCAACATCCAACTTGAAAATCAACCCCAAAACACACAAACCCCCAAAAAACTAACATCACCCAACCAAAAATCAACAATAACATCACTGTGAACAGTCACTTTTCATTGGTTTTTCACAGGTTTTTTCCCATTTTTCCCATGACTTCCCCGGGCATTCGGGCACCTCCCAGCCGTTTGGCCCTCAGCCCCGCGCCAGTCGTTCCAAGCTCCGCAGCGGCTCCGCCGCCATTGGCTCCAGCGCCGCGGGCGCGGCCACGCGCGTCGCGCGCGCCGCGTCGGAGGAGGCGCGGAGATCCAGCGGAACCTGCCACAGCAACCCCTTGGGGGATGTTTTATGAGGATATCTATGGATATTTTGGATATATCTATGGAAAAAATATATGGAAAATATCTATGAATATATCTATGGATACATCTATGGATATATATATATATATCTATCCATGATTGTTTTTTTGGGGATAGGAATTGATAGAATTTATAGGAACTGATGATGATTGGTGATGATTTATGGCGGTGAGCTTGGTCGTTGCTTGATTTTTGTGTTGTGTGGGTTTTACCATGGGACAATCATCCACCTGTAACAGGTGAAGCTATCCAATCCCTGAAGGGCTGAACATCAAGGTGTATGGCAACCCCTACCCATCCGGTAGGAAATGCTATGACCAACAAAAATGATAATATCGCATATATATATATATATCAGGATAATAAATGGAGAATCTTGGATACTGCTGTGCTGAGCTTGGCCAATGGAATGGAGACTTGTGATTTTGCAACAAGGATTTTGCTCCACAACCATTCATGAATGGGAACATCTCCTGAAAAAAATAGAAGATTCATGGGTGTGTCAAAATAAAATTAAGCACAGTTTGCTTCCATGGTATGGTGAACGGTTGGTCAAAACCATCAAAGGATGACATGAACATTGGATGGTCCTGTTGGGTTATTGGGTGGTCACATTAGTTCAATCGGATTGACATCATATTCCGGATTCCGGAAAATGGATGGGATTGAAACAATGTTAAACCCTACAATGTTTGAGGTTTTTCTAGTTTTATATGTGAGTTTTGTTGTTGGGTTTACACTCCAAATTTTGCGCGCTGCGATATTTGGTCTATTTGTTCATCAATTTATATTCCCACTATGCCCGCATCATTTCCCACATGGTTGGTTCAAGCCCCATGGCTCGATAAATCCAATGTTCCATTCTGGCTGAATTATCATAATTCACCACTTTGAAATGTTAGGGTTCTTATATTTACCCATCACTAAATATACATAACTATCCTATTATATATCCTATTATAACCGCACACTAACCAGTGAAACTAATGATTATCCCATTTGAAATGCCAATTTATAAGGGGCAACTGCCAGCCATATCCCCATCCATCTTTGGATGAAGGAGATTGAAGGAGGCACCCGTCGCTCAACTGCCGCTTGGAAGAGCTCTGAGGCCATTCGCCACTGGGCCGTGGGGCAGTTCTGCATTGCGGCACCTGATGGAGGAACAGGGCCAGCCATGGAAAGATCCACCATGCTATTAAGAACGGTAAAGCATCTATTTCTATGGGCCATCTATACCATGGCTAACTGTTAAATAACTAGAGGGTAGTATAAGCATAATGATGTAGTATAATGTGATATACCATCTATAGGAACAACGGCTTTAGAGATTCAGATGTCCTGTTTGAAGCTGACCGGCTGATTTCTGTCAACACCAGTGGAAGTCAGTTGGAAGATTTCACTGGGGGGGAACAGCTTGTTCCAATCGTAGCGAGGTTAGGCACCAGAAATGAGAAAAAAAAACAGTTTGGTTCGTGGATGCTGACTATAAAATGGTTCAAACATGTTTTCAACATTCTCTGTAGCTATGCTACACCGCTACACATAGTCAAAAACATGATCGGTCAGCTCCGCATGTAGAAAGGTGGAAACCCTGCAAATAGTAGGGCCTTTTGCCAGCGGTTTACTTGGCAAAATCCATCAACATCCATCTTTGGTGGTTTAAGTTCATGGTTAAATCATGTTAAAACATATCAAATCGTAGGTGTTGCAGATGTTTTCTCTTGGCGAAAATCCCAACGTTATCCGCCCATAGCATTGTTCCATATAGGTTGATGCTTCTTTTCCCAAGGTTTTCCATGTTTTCCAAACATATGTGTTTGCAGCGCTTTTTCCCGCTGTCATCCCGGTTCCCACGCTTTCCTATTTAACAACTTGGGGAATTCATCAACTTGGGGTACTCTTGACAAATCTTGACGACCCTCCATGATTTTCTCATGGAAACTCCACAATGCCCAATAACTTCGTGATGATTTCGGGGTTCGCAAGGGCTTTGGACACCCTTATTTCCATCATACACTAGATCCCCAACTATACCCCATAAAATCCCAGGAAGAATCTCAAATTCCCAGCCACAAAGTGGCCAAATTTCCGAATGGAAATCCCAAAAATCCAACCAAATCCCAATAAAATCCCAAAAAAATAACCCTAAACCTACAACACCCTCAACACGTCCATGAAAAAAACAAAACATCAAAAAAACATATAATGACACATCCATTCAAAAATCCATCCCAGCGCCTGATGAACTCCACCCCCTTCCGGTTGAACCACGGTACTGACCGCGGCAGCGTCCAGCTCCAGCGCCCCTTGCAGCGACGAACGCAGCAGCGCCAGGGTGGAACGCCAGGGGCCGCTGCTGAGACCCGTGGTGAGGCATCGAAGGTTGGTGAAGGACCTGATGATCTGATGGGCGATGGCTAGGAATGGTTGGAGCAATGGGTTTTTCCATGTGTTTGAATGGTTCATTTAGTAATGTTAGTAATGGTTAGTAATGGTTAGTAACGGTTAGTAATGGTTAGTAATGGTTTTAATGGTTCATGATCATTGGTTAATAATGGTTTTTCCATCAGTATGCTTGGTGATGATTGGTGAATAATGTGTTCTTTCCATCTGTAATATGGATGCCGTTTTTACGGTTACAATATAATGATTTCCAATTTTGTTAATAATGAGCACATCCATCAGCATATGCTAAGCGTGTTGGAACCAAGAGAAAGTTAAGAGTCATGTTACCCCTACCTCCAAGCATCATCCAAAAGCCTCACCCTGTTCCCCACTCCAAAAATAACATGATAATCCTTCGATGACAATGTTACCGCGTGCATACCGCGTACCTGGCGTCTAACTGATTGTTCCAAAGTTCTCACTGATGTGGAAGAGCCCTACCCAGCATTGCTACAACATGATTCAAAATATCCACATAACAAGGAATCCTCCGGTTTTGCCCCTGCCAGCACATCCATAAACCATCAGCCATAACAATAATGCTGGTAATAATAATGTTAATGATAACATCCATACAAATAACCATCCACCATCATCCACCATAAACCATCCATAGAATCTCCACTCCGCCCAGCCACATCTCCAGCACCGCCCTCCACTGCTTCGCCCTTCCCGCCGCGCCCAGCGCTGCTGACGTCACGTCGACGGCGACGGCAGCGAAAGCGGCGAGGCGGCGGCGGCCCAGGGACGACAGCAGCTGGAGACTGGCGGACCAACGGCCGCGCTGGGACAGACAGCCTCAGGTTTTGGATGGGGACGTGGCAACTTTTTAGTTTGAAAGTTTGAGAGTTTAATGGGAATCTAATGGGAATCTAATGGGAATCTAATGGGAATCTAATGGGATCGTGATATATGTGATTTACAGTGGTTTTAATATGTTTTAATGCAGTTTAGTTGGTTATGAGGTAAGCAGCGGTAAGCGGCAAGTTTGTCGATAGCTTGCCAAGATTTGCTTCATCGATTGGGGATGCGAAATCCCCATGGTAAACCAATGGGGATGATCCTGACATTGCTGGTTTATCATCCAAAATGAGGCTGCTATGGTATGCTATGGCGGTGTCATTAATGAAGATGGGCCTGAAACCAACAAACTATGACTGATAGTAGCATCCTGCCCAACACACAAAACAAAACATCCTTAGCTTTGTAGTAACCTCCAACAATTACAAGAAGAAAATGCAGAATGGTACGTAGTGCGATGGGGGGCTGCTATAGTATGGGAAAATTCCATCCCAATGGGCCCATAGGGTTTGATTATCATCGTATCATATTGTATCATGATATCACCATGTTTCTTGATGTTATCCCATGGTTTGGTTGATTAAAGCCCGAGTTAAAAATCATGTGTTATCCATGTATCACCAGTATGTTTCTTGATGTTATCCCATTCTATCCCCAATTTTCTTGCTGTGTTTTCACCTTGTTAAAAATCACATTTTCTCACCAGGTTCACTCCATATCCCACCATGGTCCCCAGGACCCCCAAGGCACTCATCAGCACATTGCAGCTTTCCAAGCTCGGCTTGCTCTGCTGGCTCAGCTGGATGGCCAGTTGCCACAGGGCCGGGCGAAGGAAGGAGGTGAGAAGTACCTGGCACCCGGAAGGAATCGGTGAAAATACCATGAATCTGGGTATATTTAATGGTGGTTAATGGTGATTAATATCATGGAATATCTATGTTTAATGGTGGTTACTGGTGAGTAATGGTGATTAATGGTGGTTATTAATCTGGGTAAAGGCCATAATATTTCACTGACCTGAATCTTGCGGCCATTTGGGATGATTTCCCTAAAATAAGCCATGATTCCAGTGAGGGAGAACAGTGAGGTCGTTATAATTTACCCAGATGAATGGTGGTTAGTCATGGCCAATAAAGCTTAAGATATATAATACTTTCAAGAGTGAATTATAATATGAATGATAGTATTTAATAATCACGAACAATAGTGTTTAAGCCATTGGCGATTTAATCCATCAAAAAGGTCAAAATGTGCATGGTGATGAATGGATGTTTTTTGTGAATGGTGATGAATTAATGGATATTAATGGTACTATAATGGCTTAACACTGGCTAATAATGGGATATTTCATGAGGTGTACCCTCCGGTGTCATCATTGCCATCGCTGGATTAGCTCCAGGATTTTCCGGCCACGTTTGGCAAAGCCGGAGGATACGGACATATATGATTATATATATATATATACCCTCTGGTAAACTAACATAGCTATTGAAAATGCCCATAGAAATAGTGGAACTACCCATTGAAAATGGTGATTTTCCATAGCGAACTGTTAGTTTACCAGAGGGTATGTGAATCTAAAATGCCATGTTACCATGCCATGTCACAAAAACACACAGAGCCCAAGCTACCTTCCTGTAAACTGACATAGATGTGGAAAACCCACCATTTGTAGATCATTGTCTTAGGGGAACCATGGGTTTTCCACATCAGCTTGCCACACGGTAACTCCACAGAAAACTGAGAGTTCGCATCTTGTTGCTTTTTCAGGCCCTTTTTTTCATAGTGTGAAATGGGATCATACTCCCATTCCAAGGGTTGAACTGTTGAACAAAGAACCACTTGAAACCACCAATCAACCCCATGATCCCAAAACTTTGGTATCCCAAAACTTCCCACTGGATGGTCATACAAAAAGATCTCCACATCGTTGGTGTTGGTTATTCCCCGAATTTTTAATGGTTAACCAACCAATAAGCATAAACACCAACCACCCATTCTGCTTACCCGCTGGCAATTTGACAGATTGGAATGGTATAGATTGCCCATGTAGTTCGATAGCCACTACCAGGGGATACCAGATGGTACTGATATTTCCATATATGTCCATTAGAGAACTCTTGACTATACCGCTACCTTTTGGTCATATAAACCCACATTAACTCGTGGTTTCACCTCTTATCTATCTATCCTTTCTAGTCATAGACAAGCCATTTTTATACAGTATGTTTCCAAGATATAAGAAACCCAACTGCTGATGATACAGTTTCACCATGTTTCACCACTATTTTTGAAGATTATACCCTTCATTAAACTCTTGGTAATTTATCCCCCCATAAATTTTGTCCCACGGTTCCAGCAACTGCCAGGATGCAACTGAGCTGATCTGGTTGCCTTGTAGCGCGCCAACTTGTGCCCTTTCCTGGCCACCGCCCATTTATGGTGAAAGAATGTGGGATTGTTTACTATTGCCTTGTAAACAACAGGTTGTAGCCTATAGCTATTTCTGCAAGGGTATACAGTCACAAGCAAGATGGTTGGCATCTGTCTTTATGGATATTATATGATATCATGTATATGTATATATAATATATATATATATGTGTGTGTGTATAATCCCCGAATGGCTGGGAATGATCCGGCTTGGCAGTCATCCAATGTTTTTTTGGGGTAACTGATAACTTTTTTGACGCACCGAAGATCTCCGAAATTCTCGTTGGTATGTTCCGGAAATCTAAGCTGGCAAGCTGACCATTCATCACCAGTCATACCCATTGACAAATGAACATGCTATAAAAGAAAAACATTGCGGTTTTCCAGTTCCAGCCTCATTATCATCTTTTGATCATACTAGAGGATAACAAGTCACCTCTAACTCTCCACCATATATCTTGCCGGTCTCTTTCTCGTCCTAAGAGGCTTAGATATAGATACGTCTGTTCCATCGTTTCCGAATACATCAAGGGGTACACCACACCTGATCATGCTTTGCATAAATTGTGTCGAGACAAGTTGCCCCAAGATCGCTATCAACCATCCACAAGAAATAACACAGACCATCATTCTTTACCATCTAGCGCAATAATTCTTTTCCAATATCCCATTGGCTGGTGAATATACCAAATGAACCACGAATGATCCACACGAACAACCAAAATCAACCAACATTCCCCCGATGTAGTTCAATGATTTTCCCAGCTACGTTTGATTACCGAAGGGTAAACTGCCACATCCACTAACCATGAGTGTTCACTATCATTAACCATTATCGTTCACTATTATTCACTATTCTTAACTCTGTTACAAATTATAGTGTTAATATGTATTAATTATTATTTCACTATTCATTATTATTGTTCACTATACCATTGTATTGCCTCAATTAACTATTTTCAACCACCATTAACCATTGAGGGCCCGCCTCAACCACCAGTGCCAGCTGCCACTCTAGCACTGCCAAAGCACTGCTGTGTGTGGCCTGTGCGCTTGGCCGGCAGTCGCCACGGAAGCCGCACCACAAATGTTGATGTTTAACTGGCTATAAAAAGGTAGCTGAATATAGCCAGCAGTTATATCATATATCATATCACCTATATGTTACTTGGATATTGTTCATGTTTAATGATCATTCAGCTAAATTTTATTGGTTGGACTGGTTTGACGTTGAAGCGTTCAGTCTATTTTTGGAACGAACATCACAACAATTTAATTAACACTTCACCTAGTTTCACCTACAAGGTTGGCCCTCACTTTTGCAACGATCAACTGGACACAGGCGCCCGCAATGGCAAAGTAGACACTTTTGATATGTTTTGATTCTCTCCACTTGTAGATGACCTTGACCTCACAACAAACAAATTTCCAAATGTGTCTACCCTCTGGTAAACTAACAGTTTGCTATTGAAAATGGTGATTTATAGTGGATTTATACCCATTAAAAATCTTGATTTTCCATAGCTATGATAGTTTACCAGAGGGTATCTTTTTGGGAGTTTGAGAAATTGCCACAATCATTTTTTGGTTTTCTCTGGAGAAAACCTAGCAGGAAAAAAACTGAAATAGAAGGTCAGTATCGATACTGTCTATTTCAAGTGCCATGACCCAACCACTGACTCGGGATCATCTGACCATGCATTTGTTGCAGAAACAACCACTAGCCATCCATGAAATCCCAATAAATCCCTCTAACCCCCCATAGGAACCCCATCAATTCCCATTAAACCATCTCTATCACCAGCAGAATTCTCATGGAAATTCCCATGAAATTCCCATGAAATTCGTGAAATCTGCCCATTTTTTCCACATGTTAACCACCTTCCCCAACCAAGCGTCCACATCACCCCGCAGCGCCCTGCGTTCCATGGCCCTCAGCAGCTGCAACGCCGGACGCCACGTAATCCACGTGGCACTCGCCAACACGGCGTTGCAGGTGACGAGGTCCCAAAGGCTTCCAGTGGTGTCCTGGGAGCTTGATGGATCTGTATCTTTTAATGGTGATTTAATGGTGGTTTATATGGGAATATCTATGGAATATCTATGGTTAATGGTGATTAATAGTGAATTAATGGTTTCCGATTAATGGTGGTTATTCATGGCTAATAGTGAATTAATGGTGATTACCCTCTGGTAAACTAACAGTTTGCGAACTTGAAAATGGCCATAGAAATAGTGGATTTACCCATTAATAGCATGGTGATTTTCCATAGTTATGTAAACGTTTACCAGGGTAATGATTGATAGATCTATCGATAGATCTATTGTTGGATCTTTTAATGGATCATTAAAAGAATCTGTTTATGGTTTAAGGATGTTTAAGGGATCTTTGAATGGCAATGAATGGCAATTTCATTGATGTTCACATTGGAGTATTTAAGTCATGTTGTTGTGGGGTTTTATGGATGTCGTTGAACGATTTGTTCAGGGACTTTTAATCGATTCAAACAAAAGTAGTTCTTCACTAAAAGTCCAATTTGCATCCAATGGTTTTTCAGGGATCTTTTGGTGGAATTGCTGATCTTTGAATGGCAATTGAATTGATTTTTTTTATGGATAATTATGGATTGTTAGCAATGGATTGTTAACATCCAGATTCAGATGTGTTGGGATTTGGCTGGGAGTTTTCGAGCTTTTGGAATTGCAAATCTGGGGGATCCTGGCGGGACATTGGTGAAACTGCCGAAACTGCCCAGCTCCCGTCTCCAACTCTGATGAGCTACGATTTTCTGGCTCCAACTTCAACATTGTCACATGTTATGACCTATTTGTTGATATTTTGTGGATGTATTTCTGAAGGAAGGATCAACTCCTATACCCAACCATCCATATATCATATAACCATCATTAATAGGCTCCCCCAAATTAACAGAGACCCCGGAAATAGTCAATTTTTAGTGGAACCCCATCAGGGTAGACTATATGAATTTCCTGGAGGATAACCATCGTATACTCTCCTGTAATCAAACATTGCAATGGAAACTCCGAAACTCCTATATTTTCATGCGATTCCCCAACTATAAACCTCCATTTATAGTTGCTTGTTCCCATAACATATGTTCATATCAGATTTCCCATTTACGGAGGATTTTCCCATATTTTCCTATCAGATGTCCCATATCTTCCCATTGTTTCAAATTTCCCAGCCACGCCGGATGACCTTCCAGCTGCCGAGGCTCCATGCTGCCCAGAACTTCGAGGCTTTGACGCCACGTCGCTTCCGGAGATGTCAGGAAGGAAGCGAAGGTGTAGCCTGGGAGTTTCCGGCAACGGAGACCCTTTGCACGGGTTTTGATGGGAAAAAATATGAAAAAATGGATGGTTTTGACAAAAATGAATTTGGTTTTGATGAAAAATAAGGGCATAACCATGTATAGAACCATGTATAACCAAACATTGGTTAATGACAGTTTATGCGAATGTAATGACATCTATATCATGTGTGCAGTTTGGGCAACGTTCCAATCATCAAAGTGGATTATTGTACAGTTTTAGAAGATGATCTGGTTAGTACCTAATATATCATCGGGGTCAAGCTATTACTATTGGAATATCAGCCGATCGTCCCGTATTAGTTGCTTGGAGTGTTTCGGTGTTTTTTCGGCATGGTTTCCCCCATTAAAATTGGGGATAGTATCATATAGTATACCCTCTGGTGAACTAACATAGCAATGGAAAATGGCCATTGATAGTGGATTTTCCCATTAAAAATGGTGATTTTCCATTGCTATGTTAGTTCACCAGAGGGTAATCATGTATGATCTAAAGTGATTTCGTCCAAGAATGTCCCGGAACCGGTTTTCGGAGACTTGTTGGAGTAAAGATCCTGCACCCGCTGCCTATAACATGCCGGTTCATCCAGCCCAATGGTTCATAGATAGCCTTCCTTGTAGGATTCTCAGCTCATGGATAAGCACACGTTCAAGAGCTACAGTGATATATCTAGGACATGATGTGAAACTCTGTGGCCGGAATGATGCTTCAACAAACATGGACATATCAGGAACAAGATGCATAGGTGGATATCATCAACCAAAAGGGGTTGAAAAAAACCACCAAAAGTTAGGATAAAATATGATAAAACATTGTTTCTAGATGGATGATGGTTTCTGCAGCATGTCGCATATGATTGTTTCCCCTCATCATCTGTATCAAGTCTCTTGGTCACTGCATGGATGCGAAGCCTGTTCGATTGCCAGGTCTGATTACCATCCGGTCATCTGTCACAGTTTGCGAACAGGAACAACGCAATGTTTAACACGTAAATCATGGTAAATCAACGAACATGAACCAACGAAACGAAATGGGCCATTTTCCAGTTCTCAAAGTGCTACCCTCTGGTAAACAAACATAACTATGGAAAATCACCATTTTTAGTGGGTAAATAAACTATACATGGCCAGTTTCAATAGCTATGTTGAATTACTAGAGGGTAATCACCATTAATTCACTATTAGCCATTAATAACCACCATTAATCGCCATTAATCCACTATTAATCACTATTAACCATAGATATTCCATAGATATTCCCATATAAACCACCATTAAATCACCATTAATCACTATTAAATCTCCCATTCATCCATAGATGTGTTACGGTTTACCATGTCGGGGTTTACCCGGTCGGCCCAGTGGCAGTTGCTCCGAATCTTCCCCAGTCTCATCTCCTGGAGCTATCGGCGTCATCCCCGTAGATTTTACCAAAAGTAACAGTCGCTGACCAAGGGAAACACATAGCAACTCACGAACAAATGCAGAAAAAAAACAATTTATGGGCTACATTTTAGACTTGGATTTTGCATGTGTTTACCTGATATGTATATATAAACATAATTGTGAATCGGAGGTTCCTTCCCCGATTATGTACTTTGGTCAGTTGTTGTTGCAATGTGCTTTCACTTATGACGAACGGGGTCGCAACTTCGGCATGGAACTCTTTTCTCACGGAATCCTGCAGTTTGGGCGTCTTGAGCCAAAGGGAGCGACAGTTGTGTCTCCCTGGCTTTGGAATGATCAAGGTTATGTACATGGGAATACTTGTTGTATTGGGGTCTAGTTCCCATTCGCACCCCCCACGCATGACCAACTTTGTTGATCACGCGTAAAGGAATGCCCCTTAAATCGTTCCGTCGCATTTGCAGGTATACATTTATCGAATTATGGAGAGTTAAAAGTTCATTCAGAACTCCCAGTCTACAATGCGGCTTGCTACGATCTCTACCAAACGAAACAAAAGGTCTGTTCACATGCACGCTGACAAGACGTAGTCTATGTACAGCATTGAGGTTCATCCGATGTGGCGTAGCCAGCATGGAATCCCACTCAAGCATGAAAATAAAATCGAAATACGAAGATGACTA
>Ga0126342_10001431_pt1 | contig 33554 bp, 33 predicted proteins | sample Cyp1metagenome_FD_92528 | JGI IMG/M metagenome (GOLD analysis project Ga0126342, IMG submission 92528) | Coral microbial communities from Lord Howe Island, Old Settlement Bay, Australia - Cyphastrea 1 metagenome | ecosystem: Host-associated > Invertebrates > Cnidaria > Coral ...
CGCCCGGAACCATGCGACGGGCGCCCGGAAGCAGCTTGAACGGGAAGCATCTAACGCCAAGCTACTGCCTAATGCTCAGGGCTTAACGCCACTTTTCCTCGGGCGCGCTCCCCCTGCAGATGGCTGGGGTCGGCGATGTGTATGTATACACAACATATGTATCAAGTGGAAAACATGCTTGTACATGCGTGTACATTCTGGTACCATGCTTGGTACCTAGGTAAGGAGCCAGGATTGATTCCTACTGCAACAGGAAGCCTTCAAAACCACTAGCCACACATGCACCAGTCCCTGAGGAAAAAACGAAATTGCAAGCGCCAAAAATTGCAGGGTTTCAACTGAGCATACTCCAATATAAGATAATGCACATTGGCTAGCGTGAGGATGCAGAAGCTAGACGGAGGATTTTTGTTGAGTTTGTGTCCAAAGTCGTCGGGTTGTGGCTGGTTCTTTGGGTTATTTCATGTTATGTCTGTTCCATCCCAATCTGGAATGATGAGGTCACATTAAGCCCACTTGGGTTCGGTACATGAAAACAGCTTCACCCCTTGTCTCGAGGCCGGGTGCGATTGCCAGGCCGATCTGCCAGTGTTGGGTGCAGCGTTTGGGTGCAGCGTTTGTGATACTCCCATTTTGGCCGATGGGTCTTGGCCGATCGCCATTTAGATCAGCATGTCGACCCTATGTCACTATGTTCTGTGATGATTTGTGATTTTGGACTGCTTGATTTAGACCCAAACTGAAGCGGCCGGAAGTGGCGCATTGATGTATGATATAAGATTGTGTATGTATATGTATAATAATATGTATGTTTCAAAATATATGATATATGATGTATGGCTTATGATATATAATATTTAGAAGATGAACATGAAGATTAACATGATGATGATGATGATGATGTTGTTGATGATGATGGCCATTCTGCTGAACGGATGAAATCTGGTCAATTGAGGCCCCAATCAAATCCCTAATTTTCCGGATGTGGCAGCACATCCCTATCTCTGACGTCGTTTCTGAAATTGGATGGTGCCTGGCAGGATCCACTTCGCTCGATCCCAGCGTCGTTGATAAGATTTCCCTGTCAGAAATGTACATTGATGATCCTGATAGGGACTACTACACCTTAGTGCCCCTCGGATCATTTCGGCTGCAACATGATGGGAACATGATGTTACGGTTTTGTGGGGCAAATTCCGAGATTATGGGATTTATCTTAAAGCATGCTGAACCAATTTTTGGACCAAATACATCCAAATACAGTACACAACTTTAATCTAGAGAGAGAGAGAGAGGGAAAAAAGAAGAAAGAAAAAGAGAGAAGATACCGGACAATAGTTTTATGATAGTTTATGCCTATGCCTAGTATATGTAGATGGCACGATCAGATCATCTCTACACAACATGTTGGCCTTGTGCTTGAGGTTCTACGACGTGCGTGATGCAGCCGCATATCGGGAGACCATGGTCTTTGAAGAAAACGGTAGCGCTGTGGACCCGATAATTGAAAGCAGTGAGCAGCTGCACAACGAATGGGTTGAGCCTGGGGTACCTTCGCCTCCGGCAGATTGGAGCGCCGCTCCGGCCGGTGTGGCTCATGGGCGCGGCCTAGTGGCGGCCAGCGGCTGGTGGCCAGGTGGGCCTGGTTGGAAGAAGGAAGATGGCATCATGAGCAGCATTGCGGAAGGGGATGAGAACTCAGAGACCCTCGGCCTGAACATGCCTGAACTTGGGATCTGGGAGGTCAAAAAAAAAATATATGAATAAAAAATACATGTTGCGGAAAAGATTGCGTTTTTGTTGGCCAATCTTGCCATCACCACCTTTTAAGAATTTCAAAATTACAGTATTTGGGGTTGGTCCAAGCTAAACTCCACTGTCAAACTCTTTTGAGGCGGAGATTCCAAGAGTCCATGATGATGTTGGTTGCATCCATTCTTCCGAAAAAGAGACGGAAGACACCAGAATTAAAATTTCTAGCGGTGCTCAGGATGGACACTTTTCAAGCAATTCCTGGCACCTACTCCATCTTGCTGCAAGGTGGGGCCCTGCCAGTATGCAGCAGCCGCAGCATGTGAGCACCCTGCTATTTCTTGGGATGTTCACTAATTACTTGTAACCAGATATGTCCAAAAATATGATAAATATATATATAGGCCACAAATCATTTCAAGGAAATATGATATTTTTTTAATGCAACTTTGGATCATTTTTTCCTTCGAACGTGTTCTGGGCCATGGCAGTTTCAGAGTAGCAACCTCAGCCACAAGGCATCCCGATGGAGCTTCTGAACAAGACCTGCGTATCTTGCCCTGGGAAGCTGCATGTGTAACTCTGGGCAGGGTTTTCCCACCGAAAGCCTTAATTAAAAAAATCGTCATTATAATGGGAGAATCATGGGACAATAGGATAATTAATTTAGCGTGCTGATATAATGATTCTTTTTTGGGTCAAACCATTAAATCACTATCACCTCGGCTTCGCGTACCAACCATGAACGAAACTTAAATTGGTGCAACAATTTCCAGATCATACGGAATGAACTTCAATGTGCGGACGCAAACGTTGGGAGATCCATTGAGAAGCACCCAATTTGGCTGGCGCAGATCTGGCGCAAGTCCCCCTTTCCTTTCAGGTGGATGCGATCCTGGAGCAGGCTGGGGCCCCTTTGGGATCCTTCGGGTACCCGAAGCTGGTACTTGTAATGCACAGTCCAGAAATGTCCACAATTCTGAGTGGAAAAGTGGTTGCAGTGGATTTTTGATGAATTTTGTTTCACGGCCATCTTGTTTTGCTTCAGACATGGAAAGCAATTAGTTCATCAGCAAGTACGTCTAAGTAAGTGTTGATCTGATTTTGAGGTGCAGGGCTTGCCCATGACTGTCGTGGTTTGTCCCCTGGTTGGCTCAACCAAAACAAAGTGCTTGGACCTTCAAGCGACGTTCAACTTGCCCAAGTTGGTTTCCCCTCAAAACCCTGAAAAAGATCACTTTGACTGCCAGGTCACCCAACTGCCCCCTGCCTTTTTTTCCGGTGGTGACCCTGACCCTGGGCGAAAAATCCGTTGAAACAGAAGCACCGTTGGGAGGCTGGCCTTGCGAATGACGTGCTCAATTGCACAGTGAAAGGTCGGGGCATTGGTCACTTGTTTGCACCAGCAAAATGATGGAACAAGATGGAACATGAGGTTTCCAGTTGTGGCAAAAGTTGAAGGATGTCACATGTAAGTTGGCTGTGCCCTTTGAGATGTTGGGATTCCACTTGGTTCAACGGTTTTGTTGCCCTGTGTTTAGTGCCCTATGGGAATGTTCAGAGCTTGATGCTTTGTTTGAATGCATATCGGCATATCGGCATATCAATGCATCTCATGTGGTGACAGAGCAGCGCCAGAAAATGCTCGCGTCTTTTCGAGGTTTGTGTGTGCTGGTGATCATGGGTCAGGAAGGTGTGTGCCGCTGCTTGAACCACTTTGCAGGACGGGGCCCGGTGGGGACTTGTTGGGCAACCAGTCTGTTGGGGCCAGTTGGATGGCAGCACTAGAAGCTCCAACAGCCTTCGCCATCGCCAGTTGCGGCCAGGATGTCGTTGGGGCGTTCGTGCCACACTCATCAGTGGAGACATGCCGGCGACCAACAGCTTCCCCTTGGCCGAGGAGGCCATGATTTTTATGTGTTGTTGGTGTGTTGGGTCACTATGATCACTGACCGACTTGGATTCTCCAGGCAAGGCGGGATGGCTACGACAAAGCTGATTGGACCACAAGTGAGTCGCTTGACTGCAGAGTGCAGGGTTCAAATATGTTCGCAGTTGATGGGCCACTGTTGGAGGGGAACCATGTGCTTGAATATTTTGAATGGGCTTGGGGCATCCATTTAGTTTCGAATCCAAATTTGTGAATTCACAAATTCACACTTGAAATTCTGCTCGCACTGATCGATATCGATGTGAAATCCAGGTACAACCCTGCCAGAGACTTTTGGTTGGCTGACGACAAGGCCTGATCTGCCCTTGCTGTGCATAGGACCCGGATTGCGATGATTGCGCTTTCGACTATTCCCCCCCCATTAATTAACACAGACAACAATAGTGCAGCTGGATTTGTGCATTTGGAGGCATCTTGAGTTGGAGGCCGACATCCCTTGGCCTCCCCGTATTCAATGTAATGCCAACCATGATAAGCATGGCCCATTTGTTGTTGACATTGGGGAGTCTATTTTTTGGAGGCAGTAAATGCAGTACTTCCCCGAGTGCCGAAGACCCTCACAACAGAGGCAGGCTTTGGCAGTGGCATATCACCTGTGCATCCAAGTCATCGACATTATGTATCCGGTGGTTGGGAGGGTGCTATGGGATCTATGATGATCTATGGGTATCCATATTCCTTTTCAAACGGGGAGCCAAGGAGCTACTAAGAGTTTCCCGACAGCATGATAGTTAGGTTAGGAGTTAGGATATTCGAATATCCACACGGGTCATCCCCCGCAACCCCGGCGCCAGGGCATGCTGATGCACGTGGCGAAGCCCACTTCGGAAGCCAGCACAGACGTCCTCAGCGAATCGGACGAGGAAAACAGCAAGTTGCAGGCGTGGCAAGCAAGGTGTGGTAGGATTATTCTAGATATTTCTAAAATTTAGTTAATTCATGGATAATAAACACCTCCAGAATCATCCAAACCCCACCATACCTACAGCCCAAGCATACACTCCAAAGCTTCAACTCGACAGATGGCACACGACATTTGTTTGGTGGGGGGGTGCTCCGCTTTCCTGTGATATCGGACCAGGGGCAATGATTGCTGAAGCATGTCTATGAGTACAGGATTACCCTGCTTCTGAGGTTTCACATGATCCCAAATTACAAGAAATTACAATATACATCAAATTGATTGTTCTTGAGATTTTTTCCCTACCAGAATTTCATATAGGTATGGATCAATATCTATTAATACCATTTTTAGGGGAATGAACATCCATTTACCAGCTATTTTTCATATATCAAACCCAAAACAACGAGATTTTTGATGGAATTTTACAAAAACCCTTCATTGACCTCCAATCACCGCAGGGCCGTGCGCAACATTTGTGGTATGGTTCGGGTGCGATCATGTGACCCATGAGGCACCGGCAGGCCTTACGGGGGGCGTTCCACGTGCTTTTGCTCCAGCTGGTTATCATTCATCATCCTTTCTGAAGTGCGTTGGCTTCTTTATTTGGCCATTTCTGCAAAATCCGGAAACTATTTCTTGAATTTTCTTGCACAGTTCAATTTGACACTTACATCATGCTTAAATCAGTTAAATCTTTATGTTTTTTAATGGTTAACTCAGGTTAAATCCCTATCTTTCAGGGTCAAATCTCTATATGGCTCAGGCAGTGGACGCAACCAAGTGCCCGATGCCAGCGTCACCGTTGAAACAGCGGGCGACCTCTTTGGACTTGGACGCTCGGAACTCTGAAGTAACGTGCATCCCAAAAAGAAAACGATAAAGATGGAGTTCGGACGGGTTTGGAAGATTAAACTTGGAAAATAAAAAAAATGCAAACCTGGTGAAAGCATGTGAAAGCAGCTATTTCGCTCAGTATTTGATCGTTTTTGAGCAAATTACGCATTGCAAGGTTTTCGGGCAAGCAAGTTCTTACAGGTTTCAAAAGCGTTTTTTTTGTCAGATCGAAAGCCCCGTACCATTAAAATCCATTAAAGATATTCCAGATTTGGGAAACAAGAGTGGCATTTGGGTGAGATATAGCGAAATACCAATCAAGTGGTTTCCAAGTTGAGCAACGAACCAGACACATTTCCAGCCCAGATTTGTTGACCTGCCCCAGTGCCACATGGTGTGCACGTGTTGGACTACTGTTGCGTTCCTTTGTTTTCATTGCATGCGTTTGCGTCCGTAGAGAAGTGTTCAGCAACATTTGGGCGCACTGCGTTACTTTATGGGTCTGTCACTGAGGTTCTGTATTCTGATTTCTGTTTCACATCCTGAGTCGTCATGATTGACTGCATGTCAGGGGCCTTTTGGGGTGGCCCTCTCGGCAGTGCTTTCGTGCATTGAGCCGCAGCTGCTCCAAAACTTTTGCCACGACGAAAGTGCGTGGGCCAGGAGCGCGTGAAACCGTCGCGACACAGCACGGTGCCGTGTGTACTAATTTTAATGCTGGGGACGATGGCGGAAAACGCCAAGTTGAATTCGAAGTCTGAGTCGGGCAGATCGGGCAGCACTGCAGCTCTGGAAAAAAATGCATTTGGTTGTGACCAACTGTTGCAGAGTTTGCATCGCGCTCCTGTTGGTGTTTCTCTTGTTGTTGTTGCTGCTACTTCTGGTTGGTGGATTCAAATGCTGACTTTCTATGTCCTATTCGACTGGGAAGGTCGTGCAGATTCAGGGAGGGACATTGAAACCACCAACCAGCTTCTGTTTGGGTATGGTATGTCCAAAAAAGTGGACTTCGGGAATCAGCCCTGTCATGGTGTAGTTGAAGCTATTTGAGTTTAATCCATCCGTGGGGGTCCCGTTCTTGGACACACTTGTTGTTCCTTGTTCTGTTGCATGCTTGCATGTAGCGCAGTGCACAGCCAGTAAGGCTCGATGACTGTGTCCATCCCTGTCCAATAAGAGGGGGCCTCTGGGGCACCAAGCACCAAGGAGTAGTGAGTAGTCAGCCGCCACGAATCAGCCGGAACCCACCAAATGTATTGCATGGTGTAACTATCAGAGAATGTGGCAACTCATGATTGTTCACAAACTGAGGCTGCGGTTCTAACCCTGACTTTCTCGTTGAAACCCCAGTCACAGGCATTGTAATCTAGTTTTCTTGCAAGCAGATTTATAACCGCTTGTGAGCTTCTAGGCAACAGACTCTCAGCAGACTGCAAATCACATTCTGGAATGATCCTTGAGATATATAGCTGCATACTATTTGCAAACTCCAGAGCGCTCAATCACAAGTCCTCCATCCACGTCAGCAACTGTCAATGATTCTCCACTACAGTGACACTTCTTGGTTTTATTGACGGGATTGCTAACCAATTGCCAACCTGATAGCGCAATTCGTTTCAAGACCCTTTACCCAACTATTGGTGTCCCTGCCCCCATGCAGGGCGGATGCTAACGGCCTCCGCCATGTATAAAATGCCGAATTTTCATGGTCGCGGCTAGACACGTCGTGGCCCGGCCGTTGAAGGACTTGATACAAATCAAATCGCAGTCATTGTTTGATGTCAAAATTCATGGTTTGTTGAGTCTGTTGAATCTTTAAGTGGCAGATACAGCAGAATCGAGTCCTTTGCAAACATTCCATCGTTTCAGAGTGTACCGTGACTTGAAAGTGTGATTCAAGCCTTGATTTCAAAACCATCTCACCCATGTCCAGATCGGGTGCAGATATCGATATCAATTGATCGGGGGAAGTTGGTAAGGACCAGACCGGTGTCCAAGGACCGGGTAGTCCTGCGGCAAATCATGCCTCCCACGGAAAGAGCGAGATCGATTCAGAGGTTGAACGTGTTTCAGCTCACTTTTGAGGTGCTGAACATTCAGCTGTGTAGCTTCACTTCTGCATGCGAGCGTATTCGGAGCTGAGTTTCTTTCTTTTTCCCAATCCAGATGCTACTGTAGTAGTGACCCTGGGCCCCAAAAAGTGCCAAAAAGTCAATATTGATCATGTTGAGCTGTGCATTTGTGGCTCCCTCCGATTCGCTGCGCATGCCGGGATTGATGAATACCTTTGATTTGGGTTTGAAGGAAAGGACACATTTGGCAAGCTGATGCCACTCCCGTGATCCGTCTGGCAGACAAATAGGTATGATACCTAGGTTGTAATTCTACAGTCCAAGAATTGATGAACAATGATGAACAAGCATGTGCACACCACTATCATAATTACCCAGCACAAGGGTGATATAATTTGACAGAACTTCTTTACTTGGTATGACTCTGAGCAAACCGACGAGAAGCCTAATTGTTGCCTGAAACGTGGTCATGCGGTGCTGAAAAACTGCAGCCCTCCTGGCCGGCCTCGCAGCTGTTGACTGTGCAAAAAAAAGTCGAGGTCGTTTTCAGCTGGTGATGCTGCATTTTTTAACCGCCGTTTGGATGCGGTTTGTGCCCATGATGGCAGTGGTGGGAGGGTTGTCCATGAAGGGCGAGATTACTATTCTAGCTGGACAGGTTTTCTTCGTCGTCTCATCCTGGAGTAACTGTAGAGTGCTGTCGTTCAGTGAAAAGTTTGTTTGTCTATACAGTATTACCCAGATGCTCCATGTATGGAATATTTACCAACATTTGCCCTAAAAATCACCCAAATGTAGGTAAATATACCATACATGGAGCATCTGGGTTATACAGTGAAATTTAATGAAAATTATTCATGACACGGCACTGGTTCTGCAAGATTTCGGGGTCCCTACCACCTTGACTGCAGCAGATGTTTTTTGCGGGCACAACCGGCACCGAAGGGGCATCCGGTGGGTCTGGACAGGACTTGGGAATGGGACCTTGGCTGCTCTATTCAGATATGTCACAAAATTAAAATGGAGGTCAGAAACTAGAAAGTGAAATCCGTAGCGAACCAACCCATCTGGGTGTCTTGCTTTTTTGATTTTTTGGGGAAGCGTATTGCATTGACTTGGGCTCCAGTCACTGGAAAAAACTCCGGTAGCCAACCTAACCCAAGCATTCCATAGGAATCATCCTGCGGCATCCGCATTCCCAAGTCAAGCCCAGCACATGTACAGTATCTGGATGTACTGCATGCTGGCTGCCAACAGACTTGAGAGTAGTGAGATGAAAGCGGCTGAATATGCAGGGAACGCCCGGTGCGATTTGTCGATTGGGATTCGCATCAACGGACGAGTGTTTGGTGATCTTTCTTTGTTTTTGCATCCTGAGTCATCGCCTAAATGATCAATTGATGACGATTCAAGTATTCAATTGATATCGATTGGCTTTCTCCTTGCTGAGAGTGAGAATCACCTTGCAGATCAACCTCAGTGCTGTTGAGGTTTGACTTTCGCAATAGCGGTGCCTTGCGTCAGCGTTATGATTCTTTGAAGTATGTGGTGAAACGGTCTGTGCCTTAGTTATTTCAACATATTTCAACATGAGTTGCGAGTCGACCATGGTTTCCTTTCGTACATGGTGATGAGTGGGGACAGTGCCATCACAACAGTCATAGACTTGTGACTTTGCGCCTTTGCCAGCCAAATGGCTGGTTTTCTCAATGAGATTCAAATTGACCTAGTGTCGCGCTGTGGCCATGGGTCCGTTTTTATGGCCAGGGAACGAGTGCTAAGCTGCGTTAATTTGACCCCACTTTGGAGGCAGAAGACAATCAATGGCCAGCAAACGTGGTAATCGGATGTACACGTGGCCCAGAGATGATACAGTAGTTTGCAAGAGTTCTTTTCCGCTGCTTCTGTTGGTTCAGACACAGTACTCCATTGAAACACAGAAGCCAACTTTTTTTTTCCATGTGGCTCCTCACTGTGACATCACACATCATGCTCGCTTAGCTCAGCCAAATTGAAGCTGGCACCGCCTTGCCAAAGAGTTGGATTTCCGCGTAATGAGATATATAGTGAAATCATGTGACAAACCAGCACGTTTTTAATGTGCATGGCGTTTTGAACCTCAGAAATTTCGACGTTTTTGAGTTTTTCAGATGTTTTCTTGGCAGACCTGGCCGAGAACAGCACAAGTTTCTCAGCAATCACCTAACTTTGGCACACTTTGAAACACTTTTGAATACTTTTGACACTCCAAACGGAAGCCTGGATGCGGTAGCCATGTCATAGCCATGTCCTACCTCACCACCCAGGTGCCACAGCAGCCTTGCCATGTCAGTCAGAGATCTCCAGGGAATTGTGCCCCAGTTGCTGATTTTGTGGAACTTTGGTTGGCTCATCGTTTTTGGGCTTTTGGGCTTTAGCACCACCTGGCCTGTCCGAGGTCGCCATTCCAGGTCGCATGCTTCTAGCGGCAGCCTGGACGGACGGTGACAGCGAGGCAAAATTCGTCGGCAGCCGAAGCAGGGTGGTTGAACGCGGCCTTATGTGTTCAACCCGACCATGAGGTCAAACGTATTCAGCATGTTTAGCAGATAGAGCTGCAGCTGAGGTACTCAAACCTTCAGATTTTCCCGAATTTGTGGTTATGAAATGTTATGAATGGCATAGGCAGTGGAGTTTGGCATTTTAATGTTAAAGATGTGTGCACGTGGGAATCCGCCTAGTGGATCCGATCGTGGGTGCTGAATTTTCTCAACTTAGTCCATGTCAATGGCCAATGGCAGTTGGTTGCCCAACTTGGTTGATGCGGCTGGTGGTTTCAAACTGTTTCAGGTACCCTCTGGTTATGACTAACAGTGACTAACATAGCCATGGAAAATGGCCCGTTTATAGATGGTTTACTTTTTAAACATGGTGTTTTTCCATGGCTATGTTAAACAACGAGATGGGAACTGTCCGTTTCCCCATGCGTTGACTTGGGATGAATGATCAGATCATGCACCATGCAGCCACCGCACTCAAGAGGCCACCAGTATCCAGCAGTGGTTTCCTCAGTTTCAGCTTCACCACCATGCTGAAGTATGCCATGACCTTGACGCTTGGTATCCTTGGTCCGCTTGGTGCTTGGGCTGCTCATGGACTGGACAACAACTGGACGGTGAAAGTCATCGGGATGAAGGATGCCAATGGCTGTATGCAGGCCACCTCCATCGAGGATTTGGGCTACAATTTGGTCAGGCCTGACAGCGTCTCATGCCTATCCGCCACGCAGATGTGCACCGATGACTACCAGTGTGTTGAGGCCCGAGCCTTGAAACCCAGCACTTTCCAGGGCTGCAGCTTTGATGCCAGCAGTGGAGTTGAAGCCGAGGTCACCGGGGTGTTGATGGATGGCCTGTGTTATCAGAACTTTGTGGTAGATCAGAAGAACTACAACGGCGGTGCTGGCCTGGCGCCTGACAAGGTGCATGTGAGGAGTGAGGCACACCTCCACACCCGGGCATGCCTAGTAGTTAGCTACTGCGCCAAGACGGGCTTCTACTTGCTCCAACGGCCTTCCAGTACTGCAGACTACAGCTATGCAGCCCAGATGGATAGTCAGGCAGCTGAGAAGGTGTTTGATTTTTTGATCGATGCCCGGCACCCCTGTGGCACCACCTCCACCACTGAGATGATCGTCAGCAATGCAGCGATTGCTCCATTTGCTCCAGTGCTGACGGCAAGTGCGATGATTTTGGTGGCTTTGAGTTGGGATTGAGGGTGCTATGGCCACAGGCCATAGCTAAGTCATGCTGACTCAATATCTTGAAGATCTTAAAGCTGGGACTGATTTATTTGGTCCAAGCATAGTGTTTGCAAAGACCTGTAGAGTAATTCGATGACTGACTGAACTTGAGACCTTGCTCTGGCTGCGACAGATGTTGGTAGGATATGCCACGCTTCGCTGCAAAAGCGCGCTGTTTTCCTGTGACTACTGGTTCACTATCCAGGAATTTGACCAACCTTGCCCAATGCTCACGCGATTTGTTCAAACCAGCCGCGGAGTTGGCAACATGTAGCGAAGCGCCCAAGAGTTGGTTCCAAACAGCTATCCTCCAGTAAAAAATGTTGCGAATATAGACTCACACAGATTTAACAGTATAGATAATAATAGTAGATTATAATAATGATATATAATGATCATATAATGATCAATATGATCATATAGCATAGGGAAGGTCAACCATTTTGATCAATGTTTTCTCTATGATCCATTGTTATAGACACCATTTGAACCATAATGATCATATCTATATATATATATATCATAATATGTCAATCATTTTGATCGATGATTTTCCCTATGTTTTCCCAGTTCTTCATCTCCAACTGCTGGGGAGGCGGCCTCTCCTTCTCCGCAGCTGGATGAGCCGGGCAACATCCGATTGGCCAGACGAGCAGGTGCTGCGTTAGATGGTTGGATTATATATATATATAAAGTATAATCAAGATTATAGGTAGGTGGATGGTTGGATTATACTGGTACTATATCCTAAGTATATATATATGCTTGATTTACAATATCTTGATATGACACTGTATACTTGATTGATGTTAGTTGATGTTATATCATTGATGTTGTTTGACTTTATAGTGGGTTTTTATATCACGTGAGTCATACTGGTGTTAATTATGATGTCGATTGTGGTGACTTGATGTTAGTTGAGACTATTGTTTTGATGCTGATCTGGACAGGTTGTGTGTGTGTGTGTTTGGTTGATTCTTCTTGTTGCCCATTGCAGTCTCTTTTGGTTGGGTTCCTTTCTGTCCTGAATGGCAGTGTTTTGGGTTCCTTCACAGGTTGGCTGGCAGTTTGATAAATCGTTTGGTTGGGCAGAAGGCTGTTTGGTTGGGATGTTTTGGGGGGGTTGCTCGTTTCCGTACTTTGATGATGATTGGGATGTCAAACCTGCGCTCTCATCAGGGACGTTGCCCGCAGGTGCCAAGATCAGCCTTATTCAGCCTTGATATCAGCCTTGATATCAGCCTTGATAGTGTCATGACAGATCCTGACAGGTAGGGTGGGCCTGGAGAATCTTGGAAATACCTGCTTCATGAATGCTGGCTTGCCTCTTTGGCTGCGCTGATTGGATGGGCTGATAAAGGGCTTGGCCAGGTCATTCCCCTGGGTGGGCCATCTCCAAGATGCAAGATCATTGCAATACAGTGCAACCCTCACGTGTATATATATATATATTATTGTATAACACATACGTACATATCACATACGTACATATGTATATAATTGTATATATATATATATACATATGTGTGTGTGTACGATATGGATATTACATGATATTACATCATTTCTGTTAGATTCCAATATGCAAACGGGACCCAATTGATCTTTCGTTCCTGACATGTGGACCCCGAAATCCATCTCCCAGCGTCCAGACTTCAACCGAATCTGAGACGATCCGACCTGAGGCAATGTCTCAGCCACATCGAGCCATTCGCGGCCTTCTTTCTCAGTGGTAGATACAAAGGCGGGGATCATGTCGTGGTTTGGTTAACTATTTGATATGCTTGCGATATGTACCCTCTGGTAATTTAACATAGCTATGGAAAATCACCAGGTTTAATGGGAAAATCCACTATAAATGGCCATTTTCAATAACTCTGTTAGTTTACCAGAGGGTAATATATTTATTAATGTTTACTATACTAAGTCGGAACCTTCAGACTTGTTGTTGTTTGTTGTTGATGCCTGGTATGGGGTTGACATCTAAATTACGGGATGGATGATCCCGCCAATTCTGCGCTTCTTTGCTTGCTAAAGTTTTAAGATGTCGACTGGTTTTTGGGGTCCTCCGAAGAGATTTAACATGCCCATAGTGCCATAGGATCCATCTATGGTATATATGCTAACATTTGGGGTATATTGATGGTAAATGTTACCATATATAGCATACATGGATCCTATGGGATTGATGTGTAGATCTTCATTCCAACTTGGATGCTCTGTCAGTCTGGCCTCCAATCGCCAGATCTCGCCATCAAAATCCAAACCTCCAGACTCCAAACGTCACCACAAATCATTCTGGACAACGAACAGCTGGAGCCCTATGGAGCCCTTGAAATCTCCATGAAAAAAACAACCCATGGCCCATGACCACCTCAGATGGGTCCCTTGAATCCCGATCCCCTGGGGCATGTTGCCTTGGATCAGCCTGGCAGGGGAAATCAACGCGACCAACCGGATGGGTTCCAAAGGCCAGTTGGCAGAAACCTTTGCAGAGCTCCAGAAGGTGCTTTCCTGAAAATGTGTGGTTCAGAGTTGTTTCCTTACAAATTGCGCTTCTAGTTGTTTATGGGATATGGGTATCCTTCAAATCTTTCTGGATTTCCCCAAGTAACAGTATATGATGCATTTAGATAAGGATTTGACCAGAAAGGCAATGGCATGGTAGCAGGATAGCAGGACACATCAACATTAGGGAATCTATGGGCATGACGATGACATCTATGGGGGTGATCAGGATCCAATGAATCATGGTGATGAGTCATTACTTCACCAACTTATCAGATTTGTCATGGAATAGACTCAGAAGGTGGTGAAAGACGAGGATTATCAGGTGGTTTCATTGCCCAGTTGCGATTGCGATGGTAAGACTTTCTGCCACTTTCTGCCCATGCCCCATGAAAAAATGCTGCTGATATCTTCCGGCAACTGTCAGAGAGGGCGATGGAGAAAGAGATCTTCCGGTAATCATTCACGACAATATGTTGTTTTTCAAGGAACATCATCAGTGATGCATATACTTGAACAACAAATGATAGTTACATCTGAAATCTCTAATTTTAATGTATACAGTTAATTGTACATATATTCATTCACATATCATAATAAACGGGAAATCCCACTACTAGGGCAGATTACCAGTGGCTAACGTCAGGTCCTGTGGCAAAGCGAGCGGCCAGCACAGATACTTCGCTGCCTCAGCACCATTTTCGTGGGATCTTAAAGCCTTAGGCGCAGGTCGTAGCGATTTTTCGGTGTTGTCATACCGTTGGAAGAAACTCTCCAGGTTGTAGCAATTGTGGCTGTGCCTATTGGATTTGCACTGATTTGAATGGTGTTAACGCTTTTTGACGGCAACATCCTTGACGGGAATAAATAGATAAATTAATCAATTAAGGAACAAATAGTGAAATTAAAAATAGGCTGATAAATAGGCAAATAAAAAAGGAAATACATATGGGAATAAATAGGTGAATAAGGGAATGAATAGATGAATAAATAAAACAAAAAAATGAAGTAAATAGGCGAATAAATAATAAATAAATAAATTCAGGAATAAACAGTAAAATAGATAGAGAAATGGGATAATAAGAGAGAGAGAGAGAGAAAGAAAAATGGGACAACAAATATGTACATAAATGGGGAAATTTGAAGGGACATACATAAATAGTGGAATCAATAGGTGAATACATAGGGGAATACGTAGGGAAATACATAAGGAAATATATAAGGAAACAGGGGAAATACATAGGGAAATAGATAATGGAAAATAGGGAAATACATAAGGAAATAAATAGGGAAATAAATAGGGGAATAGGGAAATACACAAGGAAATACAGAGGGAAATGAATATGCAAATAAATAGAGACATACATAGGGAAATACAGGAAATTACACATAGAATTACATTGGGAAATAGATACGGAAAGAAATTTGAAATAGGCGAATAAAAGGGGAAACACATAGGGAAATATATAAAATTGGGAAAATAAATAGGGTAATAAGGATGGAATTTATACGATGTGACTGTGAATCGTTGTTCATGTTTTTCTCCACCTTCATGGGATGATTGATTCCAATTCTCAATGCTGACGACGCGAAACCAGGAACCCCAGCGAAATCAAACGGCGCTTGGCCACGATCGCCCCGCACTTGTTCCAGGGCTATCAGCAACAGGACGTCCAGGACGGGACTTGAAGATAGCCGGTGTCGTCAAACATGGCTGAATGGGAAACCCTCTACGAATGGGTGATTTAATCTACTTCAATAGGAAATAATTTTTAAATACAATTAAATCAATGAATAAATATATATATATTAGTATTTTCCATTGCCAATTTTGATTACCAGGGTGCTCATTTCCCAACCAGTACCAATTATCTCTGCCTGCCTTGCTCCCATGACAGCCCATGACCTGCGGAGCTTGGATGCCAGGAGTTTCTGGCCTTTTGCTTAGACGGCTTGCACGAGGTTGGCAGCTCAGACTTGGACGGTGCCTATCTCTGCACCATCTTGGCAAGAGCAGAAAGCAGCAAATGTCAAGCTCACATATTACTGATGAATACGATGAATACGATACATGGATATTTTTATAGTCCATAGATCTATAAGGATTTTTATTGGACTACAAGAGGACATTCATGGAGCTGGTGTTTTCTTTACTTGCTGTCAAAGGACTTGAGCCGCGTTTCGGAGCAGTTGCCGCCGCGGACGGAAGCCGACGAAGAAGCGGATGAGAAGAGCTGCCAAGGCCGTTCCGAAGAATTTGTGCCTTGGCGTCCAAGGGAGTTTGAGTGACAGTTCAAACAGGGTAATTGTTCGTATTTTGTAGAGGAAGAATTTGCCAGCTATAGATCATTGTAAATCAGACTAAGTGTCGATATCTCATGATATCTCATGATATCTCATGTATGTCAAACCATGTTCTAAATAGATTCAACAATGGCTTCATCTTGGACCTTTGATCCAGGCGGCTGCCCTGGCTTGGATGCGCTACCTGGAACGCTCCAAGTCGTTTCTGGTGGATCTAATGCAAGGCCAATTGCGATCCTCGCTGTGCTGCTTGCGCTGTGGCCATAAATCCAGGTGGCGGAGCCATGGGGAGCCCTTGTGCATCGTTGTGCCATGACGGGCATGCCAAGGTGTCATAAGGTTTCGCCTTATCCAGGTGTGTCACATGGAAAAAATGGGTGATTCTAGCCTGTGGAATAGCCATCAAGCAGTGTATGGAGATGGAACTTAGATCCTTTGAGGATGGCTCAAGTCTGCTTGGAAGCCTGGTGCTTAGGGATGGTTTGGTGTTTTTTGGTGTTCTCATCAAAAATGATGAACCATCATGAAACATCAACATACCATCAACATCCATCAACCATGTATCAATGACACATCAAAGAATGGTCAATGCACGCATGAATTAATTTCTGAATCCCTTTGAACAAGCTGTTGATCTGATCATATTTGATCGATTGGTCGCAGGAAATTTGAGCCGTTCATGTACCTCTCTTTACCGGCACCTTGGTAGATGTTGCAGGACACCAGAGAACCACCCGAAACTCAACGAGCGAACAGACTCAGAAATGCTCAGCAATGGCATTGGGCTTACTGGGCTTACCCTCTATTTCTTGATCAGTCGAGAGAATGCAATGTATGATATTGGGTTCACGTTCTGAAGGAGCGGAGCATCCCAGAAGTGTGGCTGTCCATCGGACCATCGTTTGTTGGCTCCGTTTGGCTCCGTAAAAATTCACGGTTTTCAGATAGTTTTTCAGTCAGCCAAAGTTTCTAACCAATGGATCCAATGGCAAGTGTTCAACCTTTTTGGTGCCCAAATCTTTGTTTATGTTTCACATCCATTACTGGTTGGTGGTTTGGAGCACGTCCTATGACTTTCCATTCAGTTGGGAATGTCATCATCCCAACTGACTTTCACTCCATCATTTTTCAGAGGGGTGGGGCTCAACCACCAACCAGTATATTTGATCGTTAAATATATATATATACACGTATGTATGTTATATGGCCATCACTGGATATTATCTACCATTATAGATCTATTATAGTTTCTGGGGGTTATCCTGAAAATAGTTTCTATTATTATTATAGTTTGTTGGATAATAGATCACTATTGATGTCTCACATTTCAATTCTTTGTTGGACATCCCCATTTTTTTGGGGGAGCTCAGTGGGCTCAGTAGGCAGTGCACGGCCGTGCACCGAGGTGAAGCAGGAGATGTGCAGCGTTTCGGATGCCATGCGGGAATACACCAAGGAGCGAAGATCTGGGATGACGGACTGGTGATGACTTGCAACATATATATAGATATACATATTTTATTTTTATATGTTATTATATATATAATTATATATATATGTGATGTGTTCTTTTGGTGATCCTGTTTCACAAAGGGGTTGTCACTGTACAGGAGGAGGTGCTCTCGGACGATGAAAAGTGGAAGTGCGAGAAGTGCAAGGTGCCTGCATCGCGGGGTAGGACCAGGTTGCACAGCAGAAATGCAACCCCAAAACCTTGTTTTTTCCCTTGGGTGTTGTTGAATTACCCTCCGGTAAACTAACAGACGTGACATACCTATGGAAAATCACCATTTTTAATGGATAAATGATGATAAATCAACTATTTAACTATGGCCATGTTCAATAGCTATGTCAGCCATTACCAGAAATAACTATTGAACATGACCATAGTTAAATAGTTGATTTATTAAATTTATCCAGCTAGAAAATGGTGATTTTCCATTGTGCTTCGTTGGATGGGCAAAAGGCTAAAGTCGATGCGAAAAAGAAGATCGACATTTGGCAGCTGCCACCGGTACTGGTGATTCACCTGAAGCGTGGCCTGGCAGAACGAGTCCGATGTGTCCACGGATGTCCATGGCTTATTCCACGTTACCAAAAAAAAGTGATGCAGTATGATATGTCATGATATATCGATATATTCCATGTCTAACACTGATATAATGCTAGTATATGATAGTGATAGTGACATATTCATACATATTCCATGTTGTGGAAACCCAGGATGGATCATGGTAGGAACAGCTGGGTTTTTTCTCGCATTTTGATATAGGTCCCTGAGATTCACGAAAATCACCATGACCGAAGAATCCCCTCTCAACCAAAACATGAAGGCATCACACCATTTGGATGTTTGATTTGGCATGATGTGTCTATGTCTGGCTTAGTTGTTGATGGCCTCAGGTTTCGAGTTTGATGTGCGCTCGGGCTACTTTCGGAAGATCACCACTCCATTAGCTTGCGATTTGACCACCGATCTTTCAAGCGGCCCGTCCGACGGTGGAGGTCCAAGCCTGACACCGACACTCCGAAAGATGGGAACAGCAACAGCTGAGGTGGCTAAGAAACTGTGGGCTTTGAGAGATGGAAAGATGAGTTTTCAATACTTTTCATGTATCTTTATGTATCCTCAATGTATTGGAAATGGACAGTGCTCACGACCCATTGCTCAGGTCTATATTATAAATGGTGTTGAATTTGCGTAGTGTAATGTAGTGTATCCACGACAACGCCGCCCCCCATGATTTCAGCCATGGGTGGTGGGGTGTAGTTTTGGATGCTGATAGCATCAGCTGGTCCCGTCCCATAGCACCAGGGCGCAGCCAATGCGCGATACAATGCTTCGATAGCTCGCACAAAGCAAATTGTACCCGGTGATACCTAGTGACTCATCGCTTGAACTCCGAGGTTTCTGTTCCTCAAAGCAGCAGCAGGGCGCACTGTACTCAGTGGCTTGCGTGGCAAACCACTCCGGGGGCTACAGCATGGGACACTACACTGCTACCTGCCGTGTTGGCGATATGTGGTATAGGTTCAATGACCCTTGGCGACAGGGCTTGAAATCGTGGTGGAGGAATGGCTTGCTATGCTGCAAGATCATTTTGGTACCGGTGTGCGGGAATGGGACTGGGATTCTGATCTCTACATGTCTTCACATTGTTATAATAGTATACAATTGTCTCTTCCTCCCATTCTAAGTCCTTTTTGAGTGAGAGGCTGGTACCGCACCACTTTGGAGGTATTCCACCTGAGCCGAAAAGAGGCACAGTTAATCAGTTAATTAATAATAAATTAAGTCAATTCATGACTTATCATTATTGCAGCTGCTTGGCATTTTCGATCCAAGGACGACAGAGTATCACGACAGCCCCCTGACGAGCCAGTGGTTGGGGAAAGTGCGTACATTCTGTTCCTAGTAAGGAGGTCCCTTGAGGACCGTGCTCGGCGCTCGCATTGCCATGCTTGGTTTCCCCGGATTGCAGTACAGCAGTGGAGAGGGTGGTTTCAGCTGTTTTCTTCTGCAAGGCCCATCGCTATTAAGAATCAGTTATTACAAGCGTTTTTGGGAGTCAGGCAAGGCTTATTTTTGTTTGACTTTGAACAAACCGTTTGCCAGCTTGTCCCAACTTGCCAACGTCCCCTCAGCCGTTTGGAGGACGGATATTACTCAGCAGGGCACAATTCTCCGCTCCTGAAGCAGTCATGGCCTCGGGGTGAACAATTCACGTGCCAGCTACCTTCCTGGCTACCCTCCTGAAAACGAACATGGAACCACCAAATTAAATTGGTGGCTTTGGGGGTTCATGTTGAATTTATTTTGGGTGTTGATGTTTAGTTGGTTCACGTGCACCTCAATGATGCTGGGGACTGAAGTATGTAGGTCTTGCGCTTCCCAAAAACGCACCTTGTCCCAATGCATCTCTGAAAGCCTGGCGGACGTTGGATTTCAAAGGTCAGGGCCACTCTTCACACTCACTTTCGGCACGTCCCCAAGATGTGTAGGAATGCAAATTGGAAATTGTTACTGCTGAGGCAGACGATGACTATGCCTGAGCTGTGGCCACATCATGGGCCAAATCAAGTATCGCAGGAACGTGCCAGGGATACTCAATGCAACATGAAAGTTCATGCAGGTGTGAACTGTTGTTTTTTTTGTGGATATGCCATGATATACCCTTTTGATGGCAATCGGCAAGATGCTTAGCATTTTTTGTTTGGCACCTTTTTTTGTTGCTACAGTATCAGGACTTTTCTGGCAACCCACTTGTTTGTAGCAAAAGAAAGACATGTGCAAAACCAATGGTTCAGCTGTAAGTTTCTGCCATTTTTTCCCTGAACCCAATCCAGCGATTCACTTCACTCTCCAGGACTTTTCCAGTCTCATGAAGCTCCGAAAAGGGGAACCTTCTGAAAGCTCCATCAGTAATGAGAAGCCACTGTATGTCATGTCTGGCACTCAATTTCTGTGGTAAGACGCATAGCCAAGACTTTTGAGGGTTGCTGTCAATCATACCCACTTGGGATTACCATCGGGTTTGCCACATTAATGAGTTGTTGCATTGATGGGCGGATGGCGCTCAGCTGCTTCCGTTCAACCCAGGAAGCTTCCAACTTTGCCGTACAACGGCCATGATGATGTCAAGTCGGACAATGGCAGCAGTGACGAGGCAGCGCATGCAAGAGATGCTCGTGTAGACTTCAGAGATCCAAAGTTTCGAACCATTCCATATATGTTGCCATGACTTGACTGCTACCTATATATATATATTGATATTCTTAATTAACATATTTTAATTTTTAACTAGATTTAGTTAACATATCTTAAGCTTACCTAACCCTCTCCACCATCAAGGTCTTTTTAAATGCTCCGCACCAGGACGTGGAGACCCCGGTGTGTGGCGGTTTGACGAGCCTTTGGGGTGCCTGGGGTGGCAGCTGGTGGTGAAGTTCTGCTTGGAGGCGATGAGCCAAGAGGGAAAAGTCGGAGCTTCATACAATTTCAATATATAGAAACGCTTAAAATATATGTAAAATATCGAACATTTTAATATACGTATATACGTATAGATAGATAGATAGATAGATAGATAGATAGATATATGCAGAGATATAGATATAGATATATTATATATATTGGACATATGTTTCAATATATTTAATATATTTCCATGGAACAGCTTGCAAAGTATGTCAAATACACACAGTTTGTACACACCAAATGTATACACAAGCTCCTCGACTTCAAGTGAAACCAAATGAGGCCATATGTGCTTGACCAGGTGTTCCCCGTCACATGGTCATTGTGGTCCTTGGAGACTGCTGAAAGAGTCCTGCACTGGATGTAGTCTCATGTTCTCTCAACGACCATCCAAGCTCTGAACACAAGGAAAACTCCATCATTGATGCATTTGACGGCCATGTTCAATTGACAGCCAAGGGAATCCGGGAATCAACTTTGGAGACGTCTCCATTCATGTCAGTTGTGCTCATGATTGCCCCACGCACTTCTGCAAGCCCATGCTGCCAGGGGCCTCAAGGGCCAAATATGAGAGCTGAGGGCCAATCTATTTGGCGCTCTGAATTCAATGCTAAGGTGAAGCAAGATGCAACAATCAATTTTGATGAAAACACGCTGAAAATAGAACGAATCTATGTGATTTCCTGCGGTTGGTTTCGTTGATCCAATTTGACTTGGTCATAGGGGCTGATATCCACTGTGCCAGAAACAGAAACACCATTGTCAATTGAAATTTAACACTGTTCTCGAAGCTGCAAATGAAGTCTGAATGTTTCAAAATATGCAATACACATTATTTCCCTCATTCAGCAAAGTTGAGTTCTTGGGCAGACTTTTCTTTATGTCTTTTGAATCCCTATAGTATGCTATAGTAAAGAGGAGGCAGGATATGGAGTCCTCCGATGCCTGATGGCACGGAAGATGCGTTGCTGCTGTGCTGCTTAGCAGCTCAGTCATGTCGGATCGAAAAAGCCGCGCTGTCGTTGGGTGCTCGGGTATGCCCAAAATCATCCAAAGCTCCATATGGTTGAGCATCATTTCCCCATTGAAATAGGATGTTTTGGAGACTATTGGAGTATGCAGCCGACATGTTTCGTCAAAACAATCGGGGATTGCTGCGGGGATGAGTTCCCACGTAGTTTTTCTTCTCGGGTTTCTCCAGTTGCGCCCAGATCGGGGTCGAAGTCCTCGGGTGGAGAATGATTTCAGATGTGATACACGTGACGTGTCAACTAACTTGAATTACCTCTAATCATTCCCTCACTTCTTGGGATCAGCCCCAATTTCCAAGCGCAGTCTTGGATCACCAGTTCCACCAGGTGTCAGCTTAGCTGTCACGAGGTTGGAGACCATTGCCTACGAAGTGGATTTAGCTCTTCAGAGGCGTCCTGGATCGCCCAGCGGCTGATGAAAATTTCATAGCTGATGAGCCAATAGGATCCAATAGGATCCAATAGGATAAAGGAATCAACCCGAGGTTTGGATTGGTGCTTTGGAATTCTGAGGATACCATTCTGGAAAAGGCTTCAAGTGATGATTGGAAGACAGAATCAGCCAGGTATATATATATATATATATATTATATCTATATATATATATTGCTTTGATATCTTTGATGATTGCGTCATTTTCATAGATGTCCATTGTTGTCGTGGCTCCAAAATGTAAACTTGACAGATTATGCTGCTGGAGATGGCAGAGAGAAAGAGATGATGCTGCTGAAGGACATTTGCAAGATTTTGTAAGGGTTTCGATGTTAGATTTCCGTGCCAAGGTAATGCCGGTGAGGCGAAGGAGATTTTATCGGTACCATCCAAGGCCGCAAGGCACCGGCATCAGGAGGGACCGTTTTGGCAGCAATGCGCCATGTTTATCCATTTTTCACTTGGGTCCCTTCAAGACACTGGACAACTGGGATCAATTGGGCACATTGACCTTGAGAACAGTTCGTGTCCTAGTTGTGCCATGCAGGTGATGTAACTTCTTCCCTGATTTTGACTCAACCCCCCAAGCCTGTAGCGCGGTGAAGCAAGGGAGAAGGGTACCAGTGGGCACTAGTGGGTGATGTTCAGGTCAGATGCTGCTGCTGCCGTGCCGGCTGTGAATTTGGATCTTCTGAATGGTATCAAGGACATGTCATGAACAGTTGTGAATTTGTTCGGTGATGTTCGGATTTGTTCGACAGGGTGAAGTAAAGTTATGAAGCAAGGTGGCTTGAAGGCAAGAGATTCAAGGTATTGATGGTATTGTACACCCAGAGTGGGCTCCAGATACATCAAGATATGCCATGATATGCCAAGGGATTTTTGCTGCCTAGACTGCCGGAGCCTGCACAAAAGCACCAGATGTTGCTACCCCAGGATTACTTGTCGTGGCCAGGAGCGGTACGAAAAGTACACCGACATGCGTGAGCAGGTGCTGTAAGGGTATGGTGAATGTCAGCACTTTTACCGCCGGGTGCTTGGACAGTAAATAATAGTTTCCAACAACCAATCCGAATCAAAAAAGCTCCGGCTGAGTCTGAGGGAGTCTTTATCATCTTTATCCAAATAGTGCAAAATTGTGATGTTGAACAGTCATAAAACTAGGATGTCACCGGTAATCATTGAGCAAGACTCACTTTGGTGGATTTGGCCAATGTCAACAACATGTCAACAACATGTCACCGAAAATCGCAAATCACCAGCCGGGATTGGCCATGGGATCCCACCTATGCTGGTCATCGGTCGCTTGCAGGTCATCAAGCGCTCGAGAGACATAGGCAAGGCTGCGAAGAACGCTGTGCCACTCAGCCGCCAGCTGGATTCGTTTTGATATGTTTTGAACTACCCCATGCCTAGCATTACTCATTTGCAAGTCCCTTCAAAGGGGTTTCAAAATCGGTGCAGGCCAGTGAAGGGATGGAAAAATATGGAACATTTGGGCACTCCAGAATGTGTGCTGAGATGTGGAATGAAGGATAGAGAGGTGACACAACGTATGACCAACAGTGTTCCCACCTCAGGTATGCTCTCCAGCGTGAGGACTTTTCCAAGGCGTTGCTTACGGCTGGAATGAAACTGACATCATCTTACATTGGCATATGTATTGCGGTTGTTAGTGTCGTTATTGTTATGTATGATGTTTTTTTTGGTGTGTGTGTGTGTGGTGACTTCCTGTATTCTTGCGCGATTGCGGTCAAAAGTGCAGTTGTGTATCTTTTCATGATTGCCTTTCTACCTGCAGGGGACCCTGCTTCCACACGGGGAAAATCGGGAAACCATCTTTTCAAAATGGAAAGCCTGTTCTTTCTGCCCGGGAGAAACTGCAGCAGTGCCATCGCGTTCTCATGTGCAGCTGGAGGGGATGCAGATGCGAGCTGGATTCGGGTTGTAAGCATGCATGCATATAAGATATATAATATTAAGAATGTTATCCCTAATGCTAAATAATTACCTCCCTTATGGGACCCCGAATGAATAGATCCGATATGATCCGATACTAAACCAGGGTTTCCGACCAATTATATTATAGGGGGAAGGGATTCTTACGACATATGCATGCTATGTGTCTTTCATGCAGATACGCACCCACAGAATATGGCTGTGTAGATCGCTCCCACCTCAGGCAGACCAGAACTTGCTACAATGTGCCCAAGAGGTCAGCTGCCATTCACTTGTTGCTGCGGCATTGACCGTTGACCCCCTGAATCCTAAAAATGTTGGGTGATTGGCATCAAATGTCACGTTGTAACATGTTTAGTCCGAGTCATAGGATGTTGCAATCGAACACCTACAGCCAGCATCAGCCAGCTGTGCCAGGCCAGTGCCATTTTCAAGGAACTGATTGCTGAAGCTCCCACCTTGCCATGCGCTGAGTCGTACGTTGGGGCTGACCTACCTTTGAACTGATCTCTTTATGGAAATGATGCAAAGCTGGAGGTGGACATATTCAAAGATAATATCAGATAACTTCATGTAGATGTATGTACTGTAATTAATTGCAATATAGTTATTATCCAGTCAATCGTTCTTGTCTAGTCATTGCCCTTGGTTTCACATGAGTTGAATATGTTGGCATTTGGGCTTCTCACCATATGTGTTTCTCCACCCAGTGGCCTCGCCAAGGTGTAGCGGTGGCTTCAGTGCTGCGCTGGAAGAGATGGCCGAGGCAGTGGCCTATCGAAGCTTCCTGCAGGCGCCCCACCAGGGGTTAGGGAGACCAGGGGGGGAAACGAAAATCTTTGAGAAAATTTGGAAAAATATGAAACATATGGAAATATCATGAAATATCTCCATGTAAAAAATAGAATAAGATCAATAGATGTAGAAAATATGGAAGTATCTCCATGGTCACCTAAATAGAAGATTCAACCGAAAGCAAGATTAGCATATGACCTCAATTGCCAATGGGAAGAATGATTTGCCAATGGAGAAGTTTCCACTCAACGAACATCCCATGTGTATGATGTTGATCCTGGACCCCTTAGTGCATATAGATGCAATTTTGCTGGCCTGGGCGATAACTAGAGAGTCGCAAAAGAGTTGGCCAGTGTAGCTGCTGAAATTGCCTCCAGCTGCTGGTTCTTGGCCAAATTCCTGTACAAGCATGCTGTCGAGAATGCCAAGCTAAGAAATCGCATCTCCGCAGATACCGTTACCCAAGCTGATGCCTCTACCGGGCACACTTGTTTGATGCACACGTACACATTAGCGGATAGTAGGCACGGTAGGCACCAAACCTTTCACTTCACCGCTTCACCGGTAGGAAAGAAGGTTGCTGAACAAAGCCGAACTTCAAGCAGCCAGTGGCCTGATGGGATGCCCAGATGGTCATGGCATGGCATGGATTGCGATGATGGCGGTTCGCACTGAGGCAGTTTGAACTTACTCTTCCAGAGTACTTGGGAGGACGCGGGTACAGCCCATTGCAACCACATTGGGACTTGCGCCTAGGACCCTAGGATTCATTTGAATTATTTTGAATTCCAAGAACTAAAGACAAAAGGATTATTATATATTATTATGTTATGTTGTGTTCAAGTGATTCATGTGTTCTTGCATTTTCATGCATTTCTACTTGGCCAAGAGGCCAAGAGCAGAATTTCTTCAGACTGCCAGGAATTTTGGACCTCACCGGCGAGGTGAGGGGAACCAGACCAGGGATGGGGTTCTTCGATATCAGCCACAGTTCCAAGGGTAAGATTTACACCAGAGAGATCCAAGAATTGCTGGTTGGTGGTTTCAAATATGGCTTTTATTTTCCATAATATATGGGTTGTCATCAATCCCATTGACGAACTCATATTTTTCAAGATGGTTAAAACCACCAACCAGATTATCAATTGCAAATACGCTGTTGGGTAATGAATCCCCACAGCCAGCTAAGCCGGACCAGAAAACCAGACCACCCAAAACCCGCAGGAGCAAACCACAATCCCAACTGCCCCCAAAACAAAGCAACCTGCATGAACCCAAAACAAACCAGAATCCCAAAACCCAAACCCCAAACCCTTAAAATGATGGGAAACCACATCCATAGTTTCCCAATGTTTCCCGTGGTGTGTTGCTTGGAAGTTGATTGGAAACATTGCCCCATATGTATCCATTTGGGAGTTGTTATTGTGATGCAGGATGTTGATATGTGCTGAAACCGTGGTGAATCCACGGGAAGCCAAGATCATGTTCCCGTGTTCCGTTCATCTCTATTCACTGATGATCCACAAAATTCATGATTCCAATGGAATCAATGGATCATAGCTGAGATCCAATGGAATTCCTGGATACATTCATGGATTTTCATGGATTTTCATGGATTTTTCATGGGATTTTCATAGGATTTCCATGATCATTCCAATGGTGGGTCGCTTGTCTCCCATCCCAGGTGGCTCGCCTGGCCATCCGTCAAGCCAGCCATGGCAGAGAGGCGGTCACCAAATGCCGCACCCATAGGATCCATGGTGCTGCTATATATGGTAACATGGATCCCATCAATATACCCCAAATGTTAGCATATATACCAGCACCATGGATCCTATGGGATATAAGATGCGTGTTTGACATGAGAAGTTCGCCTTGCGGCCTTGCTTTGTGCCAAAAACATGTTCCGTACAAGAAGATTTGAGCCAGTTCGCACTTCAAGATTGTTTTATTTGGGACGATTTGGGACTTGAATACTGTGGCAAACGCTTTGGGGATGGTTTATTTTATCCCATGTTATCCCATAGCTACTTCATTCTTCCACATTAACACATTAATATCCCATGAAAATATCCCAGCCTACTGTATCCATCTATATCCAGCTATATTAATCTCCTTATTTACCCTCTGGTAATTTAACATAGCTATTGAAAATGGCCATTTATAGTTGATTTTCCCATTAAAAACAGTGATTTTCCATAGTTATGTTAGTTTATTTGGGGATCAAACAAGGAACCATTGTCAAATCAGCCCCAGGCCGTAGCTGATGTCGAGCTTTGCCTCGCCTGTGTGGAGGGCGTTTCTTCTGGAGCACAGGCGCGGTAGACCATGGGATTTCCATGGCTTTAAGTGGATTTATAGCATTTTATAACCTATTATATATATATATATATGTATACATATTTATAATCCATCAAAACCACACATTAAATATATATATATGTATACTAGATATATACATATATGTATACTATATATATATATATGTGTGTGTATATCTTATATATATATATTACATTATTTACACAGAAATATGGAATATAATCCCTGCAACAGATCTCTGCAAATGATAAACACCGCCTAAAACCTTCGTTGAGTATTAGTTTTATTCCATTTGACGTCCATTTGAGGGTGGCCGAACTGGGGAATGATTCGGCTCAGGAGCTGGTCTTCCTGCCGGGGGTTGGCAAAAAGATGACAGCCGTGAAGGTGGTCGTGTCCAGGGACTCCCAAAAGTGATACCAAGGCTGACCATTTTTTAGATCAGAACATGAGACCCCAAAAACTGAGAGATCAACTGCTAAAGAGTTTCTGGCGTGTTTGGAATCGGGTGAAGAGATATGAAGAGATTGCTGGAATGCGAAGGTGTGACGTTTTTCCATGCAGAAAAGGGTAATGCCAACACCGGATTAATAACCCTCCCAGAAGGTCAGGGTATACCTTGCAATGTCTTTCCTAGTTTTCCCCGTAAATAAACGCTCCCTTGGAAGGGGTTGATTAATAAGGGGAACCCTCTGATTATTATTAATGGGGCACATGGGCTCATGGGGGGCACCCTTTGGGAGCTATCGAAACTGCTGATTTTTGTAAAGAATTTAATTAGAAATTGAAATCGATCATTTGGGGAATATGTGTTTTTCAAATTTTCAATGATCAGCAGTGATGGATTCTGGTGTTCATGAGGTTTCAACTTAAGTATAGAATAAGGAAACCAATTTAAAATAAAGAGAGTTGGACAATAAAACAAAATGGGATTTCATCACTGGTGGTTGATTAATCATGTGCGGCCAAAACGGTTTATTAATCCTGGGGGACCACCTGTTTTTAAATTGCAAAAAAAAATGGGAGGAGGAGGTTGATTAATAACGGGGTGTTAATTAATCCTGACTTGACATTAACCAGTCACACAAGTTTCGAAGCAGATGGTAGTGATTGTTTCTGACTAGAAAGTGCCAGAAAGAGGCTTTAATGACTCTAGTGGCTCTGATGCTGCTTTGCCTCCCAAATTAGTCTACTGCCAGGTGGCATCGCAGGGCGTTTGATTTTAGAGCTTGAAGATGTTGAATTTGGAGTTTCTCCATAGACTCCACATGTGGAACTGGCAACATAAAGCCCACTGTCCAAAACTTGTCAGGCAACCCTGCTGAAGATCGAGGGTGTCCTCTATGAACTCGTTCTTCGCTCAGCGCGCCGAAAATTGGACCATAGGTGAAGCCTGTTGGAGAATAGACTCCTGAAATTGTACCACTGTAAACCAAGAGTGGCAGTCCAACAAAAGCATATGTTATACAAGAACTGGTTGGTGGTTTGGAACATTTTTTATTTTTCCATATATTGTATTGGCAATAATGATCCCAATTGACTTTTCATATTTTTCAGAGGGGTAGGTCAACCACCAACTAGATGATTATTAACCATCATTAACCATCATAATAACCATATATATATATATATATTAACCATATATTAACAGTATATTAACCACAATGGTAGGTGCTGTCATTTCCAAGTTTAGCTTCCTACCATCCGTGCAGGCCCTCCTATCGCATGCTGGACTTCGCGCCAAGGCCATTAGCGGTTCTGCAAATGATTCGAAGCTAATGAACATGGGCATGTTTTTTCCCGGGAGGCTGGTGTTGTTTTTTTTTTGCATGTTTCCGATATATAATTATGTTTTTTTTTTCCCGATGTTTCAGGTATAAGAGTGAGCGCTTTCATTCTTCAAACATAATTTCAATCTTTGGGAACTGCCAGCCACTTCGTGAATGTGTTCCCCTTATTCTCGGAAAGCAACCATGCACCGCGATCGCATATCAAGAACATCATGAATGCAACAAAGACCAGCGAAGATTTGTGCAGTGTTGTTCTGCGAAATGGGAGAGGGAGACATGGACCCATCTCTCAACTCACAGTTGCATAGACGTACAAGCAAGGAAATGTACGGATTGTACGGATGCTAACTTGACTGTCTCAGTGTATATACTGTAGGTAGTTAGAGACTGGTAGAGATAGAATGAGATATGATAGGGTAGGGATAGATCGATTGAGATATGTAGAGTTGCAATCATCCATCACATACCTAGCAAACTTTCCTTATGCAGAAAGCAGATCTCAAGATGTCGCAGCCTGAATTTGTCCAGGCTCTTGAACCCGATGAAGACAAACCAGTCAACTCAGTCAACGATGGCCTCTGATTTCAAGGGCGGCTTGGGACATCGACGTAGCGAGCCGCGCAACGCCGATCAACAACGATGCGCTGATGATTGGTGACCTGAGTTTTATAGGCTAGTAAAAAAGGCATGTTTGAAGCAACGCGTTGCTGTTGACATCAAAGGCCCAAAAGAAAAGGCCCAAGACCAGTGGTTGAGGCAAAAAACATGTGGATGAATCATCAGCTGATCAGTGTCCATAGGATCTCCGAAAAGCCTCGGCGTTCAAAAGATGGGCAGCGCAGGGCATGGATGTGATCAGGTGGGCAATGGTGGGCACCAAGGGGAACATGCAGCAAGCGTTGGATACAGTCTGTAGGTGGTTCCCTACGGGGTCAATTGTTTGTTGATGTTGATGTTTGTTTAAAAACATTAGGCATGTAAAAATGAGCCCCAATCCACTTGTTTTGCTGACGGCAGCGCCCCAGCACACAGCTTCCCGTGAGGTATTGCGGTTTTGCGCCTGCACCTTGCCATAATTGACGCGGCAAGAAAACCACGCTTTCTTCAGAGTGAATGTATGCTGAGCCAACAAAACCATAATCTTGCTTTGGGCATATATACTATACTGTACTGTACATATATAATCACATATATTACACATAACTATACATCGAGTAATACGGTGTGCATATATAATTATATATATACACATACTGTACATGCACATTGATTGTCAGAGTGAAGGACATAGATTTTCGTTTGTGTGCTATTTGAGCTGCTCAAACTTTAACACACACACAGAGACACACACACGTTTTGCAACTACACAGCCCCAGCAACACATCGCAGTTTTACCAAAATCACTCATGCATTTTGCCAATTGAGAATTTAAGTGACGGAGCTTGAACTCCTGCTTACAAGGCCCAAGACCCACAAGCACTAACATCACTATGTTTCGCCAAGCTGGACCTAAGTTCTTGGGCTCCAACCCAGATCTGAAGTACTGCAAGCCAAGAACACCCTCAGCCAACCCAGCCAAAAAGTGGCCATCAAGAAGCTTCAAGGGGGCCATCTCACCTTCCATGAGCCCATCTGGACCAACCAGACCAGGCCGAAAACTGCGGAGCGCCTCATGTCATCAACCATAGGTTGCGGCATATGTGCCATGTTTACCGTTGGTGGTGTCTCTGAGACCCGCGGTGGTCATCAATCCAGTCATGATCCATTGATAGGGATTTGATACCCCATGATGCTTTGATTCCCATGGTATGGAATGGATGACCAGAAGCCATATACCATGTAACTTGACATAACTTGACCCTCGCGTATTGTTTGGTAAGGCGGTATAAATGGAAATCTGTTCATTTTTAGATGATTTAGCTGATGTACCCTCTAAAGAGTGACGGTTTTCCCACAGCATCCCATAGCTGTGGGAAATGGCCAGAAGGTCCAGATGCCTCACGGACCTTTGCTGCTGCCTTGCTCGGGCATGTAGTTGACAGCAACTTGGCCGCAAAGCTCCGGTTAATAAAGGAACGCATTTTAATGTTAGCAGCAACCCCAAGATAGATAGAAAAGTGGAAAAAATAACTGGAAATGTGCATTAGATATAATTTATAATCTCCTGGAAACACTTTTCTGTTTTTGTTGGGGGATGTCTATAAGGAGGTACTAGGAACAAGAACCAATATGAGTGTCTTCAAGGGTTCACCCTTGCTAACATGCTATAACATACTTAGAGATTTTTGATACTAGATTCACTAGATACTTCAATAGATAGATGATGATTGATGATAGATTCCTTAGATGTTCAGATTTCTCGATTGTGACCCACCACCCTGGACTTTAGTAGATATACAACTGAGCATAGATTCCGCCAACATCGGAGCACTGCCGAGGCGCAGGTGAGGCGCAGTGCAACTTTCATGCGGCTTGGCGATGTCATGTGAGTTGCTTAAATCAATGGGGAAGATACTTGGATACATGGCTTAATATGGAAGCCTGGACACGGGCTTTGGAAGATGATTTTCCGAACTTGGATAATTGGAAAAACCCTCCGCAAAGTGGGATCCACTGTGAAATTGGAGTACCATGAGCGGTTTTTTCCCTTACTTCAACATGTGATGTTTAAATGTGTGTGGGCGTCTTGCATGTTTTGGAGACACGTGTTTGGCTTCTCCTTGTGACAGGATCAAGGAGTATAGATGGTCAAGGGGAATCTATAACCATGGGCCGTGCTGAGTGACTCAGTGGTCCCATAGAATGCAAGGTGACTCACCTACCCAGCGGAGAGTCTTGGGCCGTCCGACGTCGTTTGACCGAATGGCTGCATTTGGAAGAGATTCCCAGCGGCATTTTGACTGCCTGAGCGCGCAGTGCTCGGCATGGTTCCTGTTGCTGTCATTATCATGACATACACGGCAAGGTAAATCAGACATGGCAAGGGGAAACCCCCTAGACATGGAGGTTTTCATGGGAAGATCATGGATTTTTTTTTTTCCATTGCCATGTTTGATTACCAGAGCGTAATCCAGCTGGTGATTCTATTTTTGTACTACAATCTAGATGCAGCATATCAGCAAAGCTGTTCCTCGCTGGAATACTTGCTATTTGTGTGCTGGATCTTTTCTACCTTGCTTTCTCGTTCTGCCTAGGACATTAAGGCACTCAGATCTGCGGGTGAGAACCCTCCACCAGCTATACAGTACCTATTCATCTCCATCCAAGTATTCTAGTTTATTCTTCAGTGATCTTGTGAACCCCTCCCATTCTCATCCATCCATTTGATGTTCATCTCATGGCTATATTGCCCTGCCATTGGGTGAGGCGGATGTCGCTGGAATCCGGCAAGTTTGTAGCCCGCCCGATCGTGCCCTGGACGATCATAGGTGACATGTATCCCAACATATCCCAACCATGCCCATGCATGGCTATGGATGTGATAGGTAAATATAGACAACGTAGCAATCAGGGATGAATCAGAGCCAAACAAGCCCAACAAGTCCTGTGATATGTTGCAAAGATTCTCTCAAAGAGACCCACCACGAAAAAAATGCTGAGATTTGGTCCCACTGTTGGCAACACTTCTGAAAAAAGAGTTCTTGAGCACAATGGCCTGCGAAGAATCGATTGTTCCTCCCGGTTACGACATTGGTCAGAACTAAACTGCTGCATTTAGGTTTTAGATAGGTTTTAGTAGCTTCTAGTTCAGTACCTACACAGTCGTGATGTGGAAAACACGACCATAAAATGGCCATGTTTGATGTCATACAAGTCGTTGATGGGGAAAGGATATGAAAAGATTATAATACATCATACACGCCATTCATGGAATTTGACGGAATATTCCATGCATTTCTATGTTTATGAAACATGTTCCCTCTAACCGAAGTGGGTCGTATGTGCCAGGGTCAAGAGTTGGATTGTATAGCATGTATAGCCATATTTGGGGATGGTCATCCATCCATGATTGGGGATTTATGCCATACTCACATACACACCATCGTTTGCCTATTGCACATCTAAGTCGCATAAGCACATAAATCAAATCTGTGGCATGATCACATCATAAATCACATAATAATATCACATCATAAATCAA
>Ga0126342_10001432_pt1 | contig 33546 bp, 31 predicted proteins | sample Cyp1metagenome_FD_92528 | JGI IMG/M metagenome (GOLD analysis project Ga0126342, IMG submission 92528) | Coral microbial communities from Lord Howe Island, Old Settlement Bay, Australia - Cyphastrea 1 metagenome | ecosystem: Host-associated > Invertebrates > Cnidaria > Coral ...
CCTTTCGGTCAATCAGTGGCTTCGCTCTGCCATCCCTGATTCACAACAACCAACTTCTCCTATAGGTTTCCTCTTTTTGAAACTTCCGCCACCGCCTTGTGCGGTACTACTGGTATATATATACACATCATATACACAATATATCATATCACATACATATATATATAATATGTATATATATATATATAGCATATCTCCATATCTCATTGACTGTGCTGTTGATCTCCTCATTGCCCGAATCGGCCAGGGCACCTTCCGCTTCAACGGCGGCACGGGCGACGACCAACGTGATCCCATTCCAGCCGGAGAATCGGAGTACACCCTGCCAAAGGTGAGACGAAAGTGCGTTTTTTTTGATGGGGTTAACATGGAGTAACCATAGGAAACCATTGGAAAATGGTGATTTTTCACATGATTTCTGGTCATATATTTAACCAAACAAACATGTGATTAAATGATTTTAATGAGATCAATAGCTGATTTATGGAAGCGTAAGTGCTGTTATAATCCAGATATATACCAGTTGGTGCCCCCAAACGATAGCGAAGTCGGTACATCAAACCTTGGGTTCAACCAGCACAACATGTGACGTTTAACCTGCAGACAATTGTGGATATTTTTGAATAGACATGACAAAGTTGGGCAAAAAACTGCGGAAATGATTTCATAGTTAACTGTGGATATTATGTTATTTAGTTCTAATATTCTGGGTAACTCTCGGTAAAGATATCGTTGTTGGCTGCAACAACCGCCAACGCATGCCTTGTCATTATCATGAACTGAGATACCCTCTAGTAAACTAACATAACTATGGACAATCACCATCTTTAATAGGTAAATCAACTACAAATGGTCATTTTCAATAGCTATGTTTGACATAACCAGAGGGTACCTTCAATCAAATGTTGCAATGGAAATCAACTGAGCTCGCTGTTCATCACATTGCCTTGGATACTGCAGGTTACTGAAGAACTTGGCAGGTTCCTGGTTGCCAATTGTTTGCAATGGGAATTCAGCAGGTTTAACCAAGGCCCTCGATCAGCTTAACCTATGACTACTGGTTTAATTCCTGAAAATTCACCAGCTTCACCAGGCTTAAGTCCTTAGTGACTTAGTGTTACTGATGAAAATCCACTGCGGATTCAACGTGCCGTTTGACAAATCCCCAACTGGGCGGGAACAAATCCGCTGATGCGCCGCCCTTCGTTTTGGCTATAAATATCAAAAAGAACCAAACAATTTTTGTCTATATTTGTTTTTTGGCTATATATGGCTATATATTTGGCTAAATCCATGTATATATATATGGCTATAAATATCGAAAAGATTTTGTGCTTGTATACTATATATTTTTGGCTATATATATATATATATGGAAATTTTGGCTAAATCCCAGCTATAAAATATACCAGCCAACCAGCAACATATGTTTTTTCGTGGACCAAAGATTTTTGGGCCTCGAATCTTCAGCATCGAATTTTGGAACAGAAAAAGATCGGTCCCTTAACAGGTAGCATAAAACATGGCTGGTTCAGATAGCTGGACCCCAAAACATGATTCATGAGTTTTATAATGTTTTATATAACATTTATATGAGATTAGTGTAAGATTGATATAGGCTTCATACAGATTTTTGGAGGTAGAATCAAGGGGATTATAATGATTATAGAATTCTTATAATACTTATATAATCACCATAGTCGTATTGCTGTATATGATTTACCCCCCGGGTAATTTGGGATTGCCGTTGAAGATCACCAGCTTTCATAGGCAAATCATCTAGATGGCCATCTATACGATAGCTATAATAACCAGAGGGTATATCCAGCCAGTATGGAGGAACAGAGTTAGATAATGTTAGATATACTGTCCAGTAAACTGCTCCAAGATATGGAAAACCCATGGGGAACCCAGTTCTGAACATGATATAGAAACAATTTTCCGCAGCCAGGCCTATGTCCCTTCAACCTGTACCAACAAATGGTGCCTGGGCAGTTGAGGGTGCAGAAAGCCAGGAAACATATGGAAACATCACATGAAGATGCTGGTTCTATCCTATATGTCATGGTCATAAGATATATAACCATATATAACCAGTATCATAAATATGTATTTCTTTGTACAGTGTAGACTTTTTTTTTGCTAAACTATGTTCGATGGCACCCATATGGCACCCCGATCGAACCGGTCGAAAAGTTTCAAGGCCCTGGCCCAGACTCGAGACTAAATACATCCAAAGATACGGCAAATTGCTGACAAATAAGAATGTATATAGATAAATTGAGAAAGGATTGGGATCTTTGATGGCGAAAACGCCAGAAATCCTGGTGAAGTAGGGTTTCGTAAAAAAAATGAGGGAGGTACTGTACCCTATTAGTAGCCATCTATCACCTTTTTTGCCTATTTGTGTTTGATTTTATGATTTGTTTGATGTTTCGTATGTTGTCGTTAGTTGTTATGAGATGCTGCATGGTATACAGGTCAACTGTGTTTCATCAATCATGAATTTGCCGTATACATTGCAGTTTGAAGATATTTTTTAACATTGAACTTGGATCTGAAATTTGATCAATCTTTGATCTTAATCCATGAAACACCGATATCAGCGAAAATTCAGGTTGTTTGTTTGCATCGGACCTTCAGGCAGAATAGGGCATAAAAGTGTTTGCAAGGGAAGAATCACGGCCCGAGACTTTTTCGGTGCTCCAAAAACCGGAGGATCAAACCATGGACCATTTCCCATGGATTTTCCCATGGATTGTTTATCAAACCACCGGCCTTTACGTTTTGTTGGCATCGTAATCCCGGGACCCCCTAATATATTCAACACCCCCAAGCACGAAACCATGTTTTTTTTGTTGGGATTTTCCACATTGGGACCAGGCAATTGGGGTGTTTAATATTAGAGTGATTGTTGTATAATGATATGATATATATATAATATTGGGTATTTATTGTTCCATTGGAATGATGGATATCCATTAGAGTTAAATGATGTTCCTTAAATGGGATTATTTTAGATGGTGGTTTGGAACCATGGAATTTTATGACTTTCCATATCTTTCCATTCACTTGGGAATGTCATAATCCCAACTGTTACTCACTCCATCATTTTTCAGAGGGCTAGGGCTCAACCACCAACCAGATTGACTACTATTATTAACCATTATTAAACCATTATTATTAATTAACCACTATTATTATTATTAATAAACCATTATTATTATCCATTATTAACCATTACTATTATTATTAACCACTACTAACCATTATTAACCATGGTCTTTTTAGTGATGGAATGATTTGTTCCCCAAATTTATGGGGAAGCAAACCTCCGAGGACCGTGGATGAAGTCACGGTGCTAGGTGTTGCTCCTTGGCTGTGGTAAATTGTAACGACCTTTAGCCGTCGCGGCGTCGTGGGGAAAATATATTGCTTAATCATGGTTAATCAATGAATATTAATCATGGTTAATGGTTAATGTATTGTTAATATATATATATATATATAATCATGGTTAATGGTTAGTGTATTGTAAATTAATATGATTTTATAAGAACTATAAGAATCTGCGCTAAAATTTTGAAACGCGACCTCAGGTGCGACCTCACTGGAATGATGGGAATTGTAAGAGTAACTATCCAAAAATAGCCGAACATTTCAGATTAGTGCAGTGACATGTTATAATTTACCCAGATCTTTGGCAAATGAATGTCACACAAATATGGCCCGAAATACAAGTTCTAAGTCATTAATTCACCCCATGTCTGAAATGCTAGCCCCATTTAAAACCACTAATTTGGAAAAGGGCTGGATAACTGTAGGTCATGCATAATCTCAAAAGTATCGGACGATCCCGGACATCAAATATCTCATGATTTCAGATGTTCTAAATGTTTTGTTTTTTTTTGTAGGGAGAAAAACATATCTTCTAAGTGGATGTAGGTTACCCTCTGGTAAACATACAAAGTTAGCTATTGACAATGGCCCAGTCGAAATAGTTAGTTTTCCCATAAATAGCATGGTGAATCTTTCCAGTTCGCTATGTGACAGTTTACCAGGCCGGGTACATCACCATTAATCACCATTCAATCTCATTAAAACCCATTAAATCACCATTAAATCACCGTTAAAACCACTATATTAACCACTATCCACTAGTACCACCAACGGTTGGTGGTTTTGAAGATTCCGTTGGATTATTTTTTGGGCAGTGGGGATGTGAATCCACGGTTCTTTTAATGGATGTACCCGGCCTGGTAAACGTGTACATGGCGAACTGGAAAATCACCTTGTTATAGCTGGGAAAATCCACGTTTTTTCGACTGGGCCATGGCTTCAATAGCTAACTTTGTATGTTTACCAGAGGGTATATTTTAGCAACTTGGGTCTGAATACATCCCCAAATGGTACTGTTCATAGGGAAAATGATCAATGGATTTAGAGGTTCCAGATTTTAGACAAAGCCATATGGAGGTTTCCATAAATGGGGGTACCCCAATAGCTAGATGGTTTCGAATGGAAAATCCTACACAAATTGATGATTTAGGGGTACCCCTATTTTAGGAAACCATTTGATAAACATCTGCGACGCAACAAACCTCGTCGCCTCGCCTGGGGATTGCTGTGACTTGGATTGGGACATCCGTGAAAAATGGCCGAATAAGTGCAGAGGAGAGGCTATGGTTTATGGATGTTTATGGGGGATATATATATATATATCTATAACTAATAACTACACTTACTTCACGTGGTTTCTAGATCAACATAGATCAACAAACATAACTGTAGGATACTGTAGGATTGTCCTATAGTTAATATCTGTTAATATCACCGGCTCAGGTCTACCACGCCCACCTGGTTGGAAAGAACCTGAACATCGATGTGGTGCGAGGCAAATTTGCTGTGAATGCAGGGTTTTTCCATGGGAAAACACTGAACTAATGTGGGTAAACCCAAGAATAAACCATCTCCAAGTCATCACCATCTTAAAAAAGGTGCTTTTTTAACCATCAGTGCATATGGGTGGTCAAAATGGCATGGAAAACCCCATGGGATCCCAAAGAGGTGATGGAAAGACAAGAAAAATGTAGATGTTCGTGGCCTTTTTCAGTAGGGATTCAAATGATGGGTTTCTATGGCATATTTTTTGGGAGATTCATGAAAGGGATATTTCAATATATATCTGCTTGGTGGTTTGGAACATGAATGTTATTTTTCTAATGTCATAATCCCAACTGACGAACTCATATTTTTCAGAGGGGTAGGCTCAACCACCAACCAGGATAAGTAGGCGCAATGTCCATATATGGGGCTTTCACTAAGCCACAAACACGATTCCTGGGGGAAAACACCAGCAAGTATCCCATTAGATCCTATAGAATATACCAAAAATAGATAAACATGGAGAATGATATATAGTAAGCATATTCTGGCAATTTATTGCAATTTATGGCAATTATATAGCAAGCAATGCCGTAAACATTATGATAGATGACTCGATTCTGCACTTGGACAGATCGGATGATCATCGAAGCCTCCCTGGGAGTCGGTTGATGACTAGTTTCATGGGAATCATGGGCTAGTCCAATATGGAAAGGCTAATCCAATATTGGGTATTTATTGTCCCATTGGAATGATGGATATCCATTAGAGTTAAAGGATGTTCCTTAAATGGGATTCTTTTAGATGGAATGATATTCTGGTTGGTGCTTTGGAACCATGGAATTTTATGACTTTCCATTCAGTTGGGAATGTCATCATCCCAACTGACGAACTCCATCATTTTTCAGAGGGGTAGGTAACCATACCACCAACCAGTCCAATATTGGTGGAAACGAGTATCACCGTCCATCACCGTCAAAGTCAATTGCAACTGTCAGAGAAGATGCACTTGGAGAGTCTGTGGTAGCGTGTCCAGAGCCTCTCCAGATAACGTGAATTATGACCAACGCTGCATCTATTTCAATCTACTACCACTATTGGTTGGTGGTTTGGAACATTTTTTTTGACTTTCCATTTCATATATGGGATGTCATCCTTCCCATTGACGAACTCATATTTTTCAAGATGGTAGCTGGGTGTTGATTCCCCCGGTGATTTCATAGGTCACAAATACGACCCATCTCCATATACCCGGCCTGGTCAACGTTTACATAACAATGGAAAAAAACACCTAATATTTTAGGGGTGAATCAGCTATAAATACCCATTTTCAATAGTTATTTATGTTAGCTTACCAGAGAGTATATTAAAAGTCATTGGCAAAGACAAGACAATTTATCCCACTACCACTGCCTTGCTGCCTTGAATCTCTCGGATTTTGCAATGCTTGCAGCCATCACAGATGTGATTGATAATCTGATCATGATTTTAAACGCAAAGCTGAAAAACAATGAGAGGGAAGAACAAAGTGCAGACAATCTGGGTTGGAGTTGGAGACATTTACATATCTGATCCAACCAAGCCAAACGAGCTAAAACGAATGACTCCTATGAGAACATCAATGGCCGCTAGTGAGGACGGGATGATTCTATGATATAATGGAGGTACTTGGCGGTTCACCCCGGAATTGGTTGCGTGACATCCCAACCCCTTGGTGAACGTACAGTAGGGCGGGCTGAAAAAGTCCAGTTGTATATAGCTGGGGTGAACAAATCCTGAGCCACCAAGCAACCATTGGATTGGTGATATTACTTGGGCAGATGTTTTTGATGTGAAATTGTAATAATTCTTCGATACGGCCGTCCAATTCGCATTGGCGTAGACCGGCAACTATATGTTTAACCAGTTTCAGCCCATGAACGACTTCGAGATATCTCACATAAACATACATAAATCATATATGATATAATATGTATATATATGGATAGAATTCACCTAGTGATAGACTAAGTGAGCTATATATACTGGTTGGTGGTTTGGAACATTTTTTCCATATATTGGGAATGTAATCATCCTAACTGACTTTCATATTTTTCAGAGGGGTAGCTATACCACCAACCAGTATATATATATTATGTTATATATATATTATGTTGTATATATATACTTACTATATATATATATATACATTATGTTATATATATAATATTATATATATATATATATATATTTAACATGATTTAGCTATCATAAATCAGCTCTAAATCCCCTGGAACTCCCCAATGTTCGACGGGTGAACTCCGGGTGTCGGGCGTTTCGACGGAGGTGGTGAACACGTAGGGCAGCTGCGACGGGAGAAGCGATACGACTTTAGTCACCAGTCCTTGGAACCGTCCTCCGTGGGCAAGTTGAAGAAAGGTGGGGTGATTGGTGAAAAATGGTGACATTCGCATAGAATATATCTGGGTGTTTTAACAGATTTTATCTATGTTTATCTAATATAGATATTATGATGTAGAATAAAATATTATAGTGTGGTTTATAACGCCAATACCATCCAATAACTATGGTTTATGGTAGATATATCATAATATATGTATATACTTACTATGGTTTATAAACCAACTGAGGTTGTGAAAAAGTGACCAGTTGACGTGGTGCCCCAGTTCGGAATCCGCTAAGTTGGTGCCAATAACTCCAATTTCACTATGGTTTATGGTAGATATATTGACATACTTACTATGGTTTATAAACCAACTTATATCAATGGCCATTTCAGGAACCTAAATTGGAGGTACCTACCATATGTAAGGCCCATGTAAGGCCTATGTAAGGGAATATCCCCCCAAAATATGGCCTTATATGGTACAGTACCTCCATTTTAGGATCCTGGAATTCCCATTGATTATAACTGGGGGAGCACCACCTTGCAGTTGATGGATATCATGAATAGATACTGGGAAAACATCACCAACATAACCAACAATAATGGATGATCCTGGAATTCCCATTGATTATAACTGGGGGAGCACCACCTTGCAGTTGATGGATATCATGAATAGATACTTGGAAAACATCACCAACATAACCAACAATAGTGGATGAATATGGATTACCCTCTGGTAAACAAACATAGCTATTGAATCTGGCCATTTATAGTGGATTTACCCATTCAAAAGACTGATTTTCCATAATTATGTTAGTTTACCAGAGGGTAACAATTATTCACCATTAAGACTGAAAAATGGATAACATGATTCAGATGAATGTGACCATTTGCTAAAGATAGTTGACACAAGTTTGGTACCAGTATTTGTTGGAGATCTCATCTTTAATTCCCCTTTTTTGTTGGGTTGGGTGATGTTATTTTGGGACATTTACTGTACCAAGCCCTAATGTAATCATGGATGTCATTTTCCCACTGGTTGCTTGATTAACAGAGGGGTCCCTTCATACAACAACCAGTAGGTACATGATAATCAATGGTATACCGTATATCAAACCGACCCTTCATTTTTTCAATTCTCTGGACAACACATCAGATGTATATTATGACTACATTTTATGACATATAATGACACACACACACATATATATATATACGTATAGCCATGTAATTATTATAGCCATGACAGTTCCAGTAATAGTTCAATTATGTATTATACCCATAATTTATGGACAACACATCTGGTTTGCCCGAAGAACAGTGAAAGATGATACAGTACATCATTCATACCAAGATCGGAAAATGATCAGATTTGCCATTTGTTTTCCATCTTCCGCCATCATCCCATTTTTCATCCCTATTGTTCTTCTAGGTCAATCTTAGATGGATACAAACTAATCCTTTAGTCTTTTGGTATCAATGGGAATATCTACTAACCAGCAAAGAATTTATTTTTTTGCAGGGTATCTAAGATTGTCAATGTCTTGGTTCAACCACTATTTTGGTTGTTAAAACCCCCATTGATCCACATATCCATCATTGGGTGCAGCTAAAGCCCAACATGATTACCAGTTATTTTTATGGCTAATTTTATTGGGTTACCATTTCATTTTCTTGGGATTCTTTTGCTGACATCCAGAACTGCTATTTGGATCTATTTCGGGCCAAAACTTCATGAACAACCATGAATGATAAACCATTTGTTGCCGGTTTATTCCTGATTATCGCCTAGATATATATTTCTAGCCATTTATATTTCGCTGGTTTATCCCCATTTATATCCTTTAAGTATATATATATATATCTGGTTGGTGGTTTCAAACATTGTTTATTTTCCACAATATATGGGATAATCCTTCCCATTGACTTTCATATTTTTCAAGATGGTTAAAACCACCAACCATATATATATATATGGCTATGGATCAATACCTATTAATACCATTTTTAGGGGGATATTCACATCCATGAATCCCAGCTATTTCGATGTGAACTACAGGGGGATAGGCTTTTGACCCATAACCATATATATATAATATATATATACCCTCTGGTAATTTAACATAGCTATTGAAAATGGTGATTTATAGTGGTTTTTCCCATAAAAAATGGTGATTTTCAATAGTTATGTTAGTTTACCAGAGGGTATATGTATATGTATATGTATGAGATCCACTTTCGGGGTGGCTATGGGCCAGGCGATGAATTGATTTTCAGCTGCACCTATGACACCAGCAGTCGCACGAGTCCAACCACCTTTGGCGACTTCACCCAGTGCCTCGGCGAGGGCCCAAGGGTCTACAGATGTCGTGGTTTTGATATGGGATGGGTCAAAACCCTGGTACCTAGTGAACCCCAAAATAGCTGGGATTTATGGATGTTCATTCCCCTAAAAATGGTATTAATAGGTATTGATCCATAGCCATATGGGAATATATGGGAGATCTTCAGGATCCGAAAATGGAGGTACGTAAACGCACCATTTTCCAGGCCATATTTTGAAAAATGGATATTCCCTTATACCTGAAAAATAGGCCTTGTATATGGTAGGTACCTCCAATAAATCGGTTCCTGTTGCATGGCCATTGATATACGGGATATCGGGATATCCCAATGTTTTTTGGGATATGTATAATATTATAATTACTGTATGTACTTGGTGGCGAACTACCCACGAATCTCAAGTAGGTCATATCCCTGCTACAAATGGGCTAAGTAGGGGCAACGTTCACTTATAACTGGGGTGAACTAACCCACTAACTGGGATGAACCACCAAGTACCCGTGGCAATGGGAAATTCCCAATGAATGAGGCTTGTAATGGGAAAATCAGATACGTTTGTACGCCGGAGGGTAACAATCAACAAATAGAACTGTATCAACAAATAATGAAGATGGGTTTAACAAACTAAATGATGACAATCATGAAGATTGGTTTAACAACCAAGAATTGATGGCCTTTCATAACTAACCATGAGAAAACTCATAGATTTGTTGATTAGAAAAAACATGGAGGATATCATTATCATTATCAAACAGGATGGTTCAACAATCAACAATTGTTTGGATGAAATCCCAAAATGATGCGTCAAAACCTATGAAATTACCATATGACTGGGGGAGTAACCATCCAGTAACCATCTATTTTAGGGTGCCGACTCATGACTCATAAGCAACTCTATTGATTGCTTGATTTTAATGAACATCGCTCTATAAATACCACAAGAAGAAGGGATAGGGAGTTTAGAAAAGGAAGGTGGTTGATTTCACTGAATTCTATGGGAATATCTTGAATCCAATTGGTTTTGCAATTCTTCATATTCCATCTTCCATTGAGGATCAATATTCCATTGGCCAGAGTTTTCAGAAACTACCAGGCGGGGCTTGCGAACCATAGCTAGGTTGGTTTATCTCACTTTTGTTAGGTGAATTCTATGGTTTATGAGGGATATAGCGAAGGGTTTATAAACAAACTTATAACTGGGAAAGCCCGTGTTGTAAGTGACAAAAACTGTGGCTTGTTACAACCAATATACTGGGATCGCTCCAACGATTTGAAGCTTCCCATGGTTAATGTCCTATTAACATTTGATGATTTGGGGTACCCAAATTTTAGGAAACCCCCCCATTTGTTTGGGGAAATCATTCCAAAGTTTGGAATTCGCAGATGTCGGACTATTTATGTTCGGTGTCCAACATCAACAAGAACCGCTGAAACAATTCCCTGTGCTATTGTTGTATTTTTGGATTTGGTAATTATTTCTGACTACCGAGATGTGACCAATGGCTCTTTTCAGACCAGCCGTTGGTATATATATATATTATGCGTTGTTGGTGGATGGATAAAACCTGGTATGAACACTTATTATTAATGATTATTATATCCATGGGACTAATAATAATCATTAACTGGCATAATAAGTCTTTCGGATATAATGATTATTAGTCATAACCAACAGGTGACTGACTGCTGGGTGACTGACCATCTTTGACTAATCGGAGTGGAAACTTGATTCAGAATGAGGATGGAGTCATACACCGGATTCCATGCTGGATTCCATGCTGAAACGAATCCGTTTTTTTCTACGAACTAATGATCATTCATGATCATTACCCTCTGGTAATTTAACATAGCTATTGAAAATGGCTATAGAAATAGTGGATTTTCCCATTAAACATGGTGATTTTCCCATCAGTTATGTAAACGTTTACCAGGCCGGGTATCTGTAGATATCTTTGGTATATGGGCTATCGGCTAGCCATGACTCTTAGCCATTCTCCCAATACATCCGACATCCGACGGTCCGACATTCCAATCGAATTGTCCAGGACAGAGATGTGTTGGTCCGCCTTTATGTGACGTGGCAGTGGAAAGCGATGGAATATGTTTGTTTCATGGTGGTTTCATGGGAGATCTTCATGGGGATATGTGACATATCAATACATATCACAGTTGAATACATATCACAGTTCCATGGTTATTTCTTGATATCTAGTGATAAAATATGATAAAATGGCCTATATCACCAACTTTTTTTTTTAAATCAGTATACCTCGATGACAAAAACCCATATTGGGGGATGGTCATCAACCTGTCGGACCTGTCGGAGCACCAGCTATGTTTTAATGTTTTTACATTGGAGTACTCTGAGTACCAGGGGTGTTAAGCCATACGCTTCTTCTATACAGATGTATTGACAGAATATGTCCAAATAATTCCAAATATGTATACTTATTCATGGATTAAAAACCACTTGCATTTGCTGCGTGATACATATGAATCATATGATACATATTATTCATATGATACATATGAATCATATCATATGGTACATATCGTATCCCATTGGATTTGGAGGCATGTTTTTTTTCTTGGGCAAAACCGGAAGGGTTTTAGCCGTATGGAGTCATATATCTTGAACACTTGGAAGATGACCATATGTACTACACTTTAGTATGATATAGTACATGTGTATTTCTTTTGGATCGAACCTCAAGCATCAGGATTTTCTTAGTACATAGATTGGATTTATCAACTCATATCTAATATCATATCAGATATGGTATGTTTCCAATTATCTTTCAAACAATTGGCATATTCTCCTTATATGTTGATTCTAGATCTATATCCTGATATACATGGTAATCCCATCCCCCTAGATAAATCAAACACCCATAGTCAGTATGGTCCCTTTATGGAATGTGAACACTAGCGCGATTCGCCCCTTAGGTACTACCCAGCACAGAGGATGAATCGTGCCATCTACTTTGGCTCCAATATGATGCACCTGGGCAGAGGTTTTTTTTCTACCTGGCTCAAAGTTTCGTCGGTGATTTGGTGGAGTTTCCCAACGGAAAATCCACCAAAATCCTGGGGAATCAGCAAATCCAGTCGTCAATGGATGACTGAAGGGAAAACCATGTTTTTTTCCATAGGAAAGCATTATTTTTACCACCAAATACAGGAAAAAAAGGGGTTTTCCTGTAGATGTTCCATCCAATGATGGAACTTGCGAACTGGGGGAATTCACCCAAAAGCTGAGGCGGTTTTGAATAGCAAGGTGCAGTGACTAAAATATCCCCCAGTTACATATAATCTAAAATATACCCCTGGTGATATATCTATATATATATATAAACACTGGTAATTGATGGTCATTGGAAACTAATGGTATTTAAACACTATTTTTATTAATGGTAAATGTAATTACATGAATTACATGATGAAAAGTAAGCATTGGCAATAAAACACTTTTCATATGTTTGTATATTTCTTCCACTGGAGGAATGTTTGAATTTGACCTGCCAAATTTAAACATGAATTTGGTATTTTTCAAGGTTGTTCTATGTTCACCCCTGTCAAAAACCAACATTTTTAAACCGCCAAGAACGAAGTTCGGAAGACCACTCGAAGAGTGGGATTCCAGGCAAATTTGGAGTTAAAAGGTAGATTTTCCATGACTGTCTTCTGAATGGACCCCAGGTGATATAAGTTATAAGTTGTATATGTATGTGTATATATAAAATTATATATATATACTTAAATAATCCCTATGGATCCAAGTACCTTCTCAGCACGGATTTGGATACTAGCCAAAACAGATGTCATGTGGGTAAAACAGTGCCATTTTTTACCACCTATGACTGGGAATGGTTTATACAAACAATAAAAATGGTGATGACTGGGGGATGGTAAGCATGACATTGTTTTACCCACATGAATCAGGCATTGATCACTATTAAGCACTATTAGAATCACTATTATAATCACTATGAGTCACTATTCATGGCATTGTTTTACCATTTAGTTCGTGAATTTTCGCATGAAAAATGATGATTTTCCCATGAATTATGTAAACGTTTACCAGAGGGTACCCACAATGACCATGTTCAGCGACTAAAACCTGCCCAGTTTTTTTTTGTTGGATGGTCCAAACATGTCAAAAGTATTCAAAAGTATTCAAATGTATCAATTTCATTGGAATATATATATATATATATACATAAATGAATCGATTGTATATATATATATATATACACAATTAATATATATGTATATATACATACGATGATGGGGATAGATAGATATATATATATATATATATATATGTAACTATAAACCCATGGTGTGCAGATTTCAAAAAAGGCATGGACGGCCATAACCGGTGTGGCATGTTTTGACCATGGCACATATGGTAAACCCAACAGAAGTAGCAGCTGCTGAGGTACTGTGAAGGGGCTGACTTGAGTCCGCAATTCTTCTTTGAGCCTGCCACTTGTCGTGTTCCGAGTTTAACGAAGATACCCTCTGGTTATTTGTTACATAGCTATGGTATAGATTCGCCCATAGAAACAGATGATTTTCCCAGCGAACAAAACCTCCATTGATCGATGGGATTTCTCCAGTTCGCTATGTTAAATCATCAGATGGTACTGTAGAGACCGTAGACGGGATGGTTGCGAAGTCCTAATCCTAATCCCGTGATAGTCATAGGAATCCTGCCTGGGCTGAACCTTTACCAAGGTATTCACCTAGCAGTTTCCAGATCATCAACCCAAAATGGTAAAATCTCACAGTTTGCTATGGAAAATGATGGCTCATAGAAATAGCTGATTTACTCATTTAAACAAGGTGATTTTCTATAGCTATGTGAACATTTACCAGATGGTATATGGAGATTCACCCCTAAGATGGTATATGAATGGGCATTTATAGTTGATTTATATAGTTGATTCACCCCTAAAATCTGGTGTTTTTCCATAGTTTTTCGTATGTTTACCAGAGGGTATATGGAGATGGATGGAGATGGGTCAAGTTATGAAATCACCAACTCGAAGAATCAACATCCGTTTACCTTCTGGCCGTGAGGAAAGCAGGTCTCCACACCTTCGTCTCAGTAGGATTATTTATTAATGGACATATCATTTTCATGGAATATGAATGGATACAAATGGGAATAGAATGGAATATACATTCTATTATGGAATATGAATTGGAAAATAATGGAAGATGAATGGGATAGAATGGAATGTTTTTCGTTCTCAACATCAGCAACAGGGTTCAATAACCAGCCAACCAGCAAAAGATGACATGAACAATGAACATTTTGTGGACTACCAAAGATTGACCATGTTAGTCAAGTGGCAAATGAACCCAGTTATAAGTCAGTTATAAGTCAGTTATGCCCTACTTATGAATTCCTTGGTGTTTTTTTCCCAGTGATACAACCTGCCATGTTTTCCCAGAGTAATCTGCAGCACGACTCGCCATGGCGCTTAGCCTGGCACTGCAACTCTGCCTGGTGAAATCCGAGAAATGTCTCCAGTCACCAGTCGCGTAAGATTTTTAAGGATAACCCGGCCTGGTAAACGTTTAAAAAAAAACGAACTGGAAAATCCAGCCATTTTATAGCTAGGTAAACCATCTATTTCTATGGGCCATGATCCATAGCTATGTAAACGTTTACTGGAGGGTACCCTCTGGGAAACATCTTGAACATTGCCCCCGATTCAGTTGAATGATCCTATTAAAAATGCTGATTGATTGTTCCATAGTTCTGTCAGATTACTGAAGGGTAAATCCATCGATGTCCTTTTCCCATTGGTTGGTTGATTAATAGAGGGGTTTGAAGAAACCCCTTTAACAACAGGTTTCTATGATGATAGAGGGTATACCAGCTCCCGGCCCCTCTATTTTTACCAAAAGGACATTATTGATATATTCATCATAACCACCATCATCTATTAATCATATAACAATATATATATATATATATCATCGAATAAACTGTTAGTTTCCATGTCAAAGATCACCGGGTGTTCCGAAAAAAGATCCCTGCAGACAGGTTGTGCCAGCCAGCACCTGCGTGCAGAGTGGGGATTTGCGATCCACCGCAGGGCAGCAGGCGGGATGTTGAACTTGCTGATTTTTTTTTAATGGTAAACCTCGATCAAAAAAAATATGGATATCCTTAAACACATGGCCATTCAATGGGATGCTTATGGGATTTTATTTTGTTTAATGGGATTTAATGGGATTTAATGGGATTTAACAAATTTTAAGAGGGTTTATTTACTGGATAATGGAATATCATAGGCATATACAGGCTGAATTATTGGCTAATTCACGCAGCTGAAAATAGCTGCTATCATGAAAAGCCATTTGGGGATAATTCTCCGTTAGAGCAGCATTCAAAAGCCTGTTGAGTGGTTGTTACTTGCATGATGATATGGGGTTATACTCATATCACTTATTCCACTCTATCATGAAAAATGCATGATATATGTACTAGTTATGAATAAATTGCAGAATATCATGTCTAGTTGCTGGTTAGGAGGGAACTAAGGAGCCATTGGATATCCATATTCCCGACTTGAACTGGGGAGCCAGTTGGAGCTACAAATAGAGTTTCCCAACCACCTGAGAGTTATATCCCATAGTTATTGAGGTTGCTTTGTAAACCCCATTGACGACATGGATATGTCTACCACAAACCATAGCTAACCTACGGCTGGTGGCTCTTCCCAGGCTGGGTTAGTTCACCTAATCTTAATAACTTGACTAATCTTAATTAATCTACTTGTACCTGGGCCATCACCTACTAACTGGGATGCGCCACCAAGTAAGGCCCCAGTATCAAATCACTGTAGGATTTTGGATCAACTGGGATATCTATTTATTTGCAGTATCTATTTATTTACTGTTTCTATTCATGAAATTGTGCTGTCCCAATCATTTTGTTACTATTTACTGTTTCTATTCATGAAATCATTCATTGTGCTTCTTTTACTAAGCTCATTGGGACAGTTTCAAAGCCACCAAGCCCTAACGACAGGCCCTGACAGCTATGGGAGTGGACGTCTCTTTTTCGCACTGATGTGGTGCTTGGTGGCGGTGGAGATGTCAGATGAACTAAGCAACGCACATCCTCCAGAAATCAACCGTGGCAACGGAAGATCTCCTGTAAATGTGCATTTGAATTGAAAAACCATCGATAAATCTGGGTAAATTATAACGACCTCACTGCGATCTCACTGGAATCTGCCGGAGATTGCCGGAGTATGGCTGGGGTCCGCAAGAGAAGTGGAGGTTAGTGAACTATTATAATTTGCCCAGATAAATGGGGAATTTTCCATTGCCCCTGGGCCCTGAGTGAGTGGACCTCCTTTTTGGTATCCTAGTTTCGGCTGCTGCACCTTTTTTTTTCTGAGTTCTTATTGCTCACTGGGCAGCTTTTGGCCAACAACTTGACCCGACGCGAGTCCCCAAACGCCACGGGGCCTTCACAGAATTGTGAGCTCTCTCAGGCGGCCGTGAGCATTGCGCGGAATTTCTTGCGGGAGCACAGTTCGGCCAACTGGTTCACTGCTTTCTCCTACATGAACCAGACAAAGAACCGGGACGAACTGAACATGGATCTTCCACCAATCTGCACCATGGACAACGCCACTCCACAAGTTGGAACAATGCTGGCGTCCTGCCGAGAGTACTGTGCAAGGCTGCATGCACAGTCCCGTCTCTTGTCTTCGGAGCTGGTCACTACAGCGTTGGCATGCCCACCAGCCTTCGCCAACTTCGTGGCCGCGCTCCGAAGGACCAGGCGACAGCAGCTGACGGCTGAGGCTGCCGACCTCCTCGCAAACATGTTGGGAAGGGCAGGGGCCGACATTGTGAATGTCGTCATCCAAATGGTCATAGTGTGTGGGCAAGCTTGGGTGCGCCTGAACGGTCCTTTGGTGGCGCCTATGACCGCTAACAACTGTCCTCTTGACGATGAAACCCGTATCCAGGCTGGCAATTTCTGGCACGAGGTCCTGATTGGACAATGGAACGGGGGTGCATTGCATCCTGCCGGAACAGCGATTACTGCCGCCTTGGTCACCATTGCATGGGGCACAGCCTGAGCTTGATAATTGGGTTGCTGCGAATGAGCCAGGTGGTGCGATCCCTCTTCAACCGCGCAAATGCAACCCATGCAGCAGTGACACGATTCTGAACCCTTTTTGCCAACCCACTGCTGGCCCTCGGACCGGACTTCTGGTTCTTGTAGCCAACTTCACTTGACGTTCAAGAGACCTGTGCGGCTCTTGTGGGACCTGGATGCTAATTTGCTAATTGAGTTTACGTACCCCGTTTCTCATCACAGTCGTCTACAGCAAGAGTTTGTCTAAAAATGGATCTCCCAAAATCAAAAGGATTATTTTCAGTTTTCCCCAAATAATGTGTTTTCATGGTACTTGGTAACCCCCATTTTCACACACACGCATAACTGACTCACAACGATGTCAGGATCCGAGTGAAATAAGTAAGCTATTTTTCTTTGATACTTACCCTAGTGAACTAACTGGGGCGAACTAATCTTCAATTGGTGAACCACCAAGTGGATGCTGGACTACTGCTGGTCGTTTTGGAAACACATACTTTGACTGGAAGCTCCGGAATGATATAGTTACATAGTTCTATACTTAATGTCAAAACCCGACTAACTAATAAACAACAACTAGACGCACTTAGCTAGCTTTGGACTTAACTATCTCTGTGCTTATGGTGGTTTATGGCTGTCTTATGGGGTATGTCAATCCCATTTACGGGTGATTTAAGGTGATTTATCACTAGATGAGGACGGTCACCATGGTTTTTTAACACTTCTCAGTGCGTGTCCAATACTGGTTTGTCAAGAAATGTTAAGAAGGGGGATTCCAGTTCATAGACTATGATAATCCTCAATATATTGGATAGTAGGACCGTAGGACCCCCAAACTAATTATCAACCATTCATCATTCATTAATTATATACCTTTATATCCCATATGTTTGATGCTTTAAAACATCTAAAAACCAAGGACGGTGTTTAGATCCCCATTAAATAAACCACCAAGGGCCAGGTGTTAAGCCACCAGGAACCCGTGGCCTCAGGTGTCATCCATTCAACCCCTCCCTGAAGTCACCTCTACTAGCGTCGGTCGCAGCTTGACCAAAAGTTTGAAGTGTCGCAATCTCGGTGAATAAACATGTTAAATGATGTTAAATGGATGTATGGGTTTAATTGAAACAATCTGGTTGTATAGAAAATGTGGTCAAACTGTTTCATTTGCAAAAATCTGGTTGTTTATTTGGATATATGGGTTATATTCAAACGCACTATCATATGGGTTACCCTATGCCCAATTGAATAAATTGAATATGGGATGATCTAAATTTGGATAAAATATTTTTTTTTTTTTTAAATATGTATATTTTGCCACATATTTGGAGGTTTCCTAAAATAGGGCTACCCCAAATTTACCATCATCCAACTCATTGGTCAATGGCACAAGCAATGGCTTGGAGAGTACTCATGTTTCCGGAAACCTTCATAATATATATATATATATGTACATATATATGTAATGTAATGTAATGAAATGTAATGTAGTGTAATGTAATGTTATGCAATGTAATGCAATGGTATGGTATGGTATGGCATGGTATTGCATGTATATATATATATACACATATATATATACACATAGATATATTATGGACTACCAAAGATTGACCATGTTAGTCAGTGGATTGTAACATTATTATAACCAGATTATAAGTGGATTAACCTTACTTATTAATTCCATTTTTGTTCCAGGGATATAACCTACCTACTAAGTGGGACGAGCCACCAAGTAACAACATAAGGTTTTTTGGATATGTGGTTACATGTGGTGATTTCAGCGTCAAACAGGGCAACATGGTCAACGAAGAACAATGATGGTATATTGGGGATATTAAATGGGGATATACAATACCCTCTGGTAAACTAACATAGCTATTGGAAATGGCCATTTATAGTTGATTTTCCCATTGAAAATGGTGATTTTCTATAGTTATGTTAGTTTACCAGAGGGTAATGGTTAGTTACTGATACTACTTGGCGGTTCACAGGAGCAAGTGAGTTATAACCCACAAGGAGGGTTGGTAGGCTTAGCCCACTTGTAGAGGTGGACTAATCCACCAGATGGAGTGCCTCTACGGAATGGCGGTAACCCCCCAATCGTATGAATTACCTCTGGTAAACTGTCACAAAACTATGAAAAATCACCGTTTTCAAGGGGAAAATCCACTATAAATGGTCATTTTCAATAGCTTTTTGTAAGTTTACCGGAGGGTAATCCCTGGGATCCAGTGGGTTGTTAATTCACGGCTGGCGTTGGAACAGAAACCCTATGACGGGCGACAAAAAACTCAGAGGATAATCCCGCGAAGCGTAGCTGCTTAGGGTACCCAGTTGTAACCCAGTTGGTAAGCTAACATAACTATAGAAAATCACCATTTTTTTCTTGGTAAACCAACAAACTGTTCATGGCCGTTTTCAATAGCTTTTTGTATGTTTAACCAATTCCTCAGCGGGATGATCCTCTCAGTAGCATGAAATTCTGAATGGGAATTATGTATCATGGGAACATCAGTGGTTTGATAACTGTATGTTGGGGGATAGATGGTCCAGTATATACGTTTTTGATTTAGCAATTCAGGGGAATACAGTCAGTGGGATATAGAACCAACCATTTTTTATGGTGATATTTTATGGTATAGTGTACTAATTATATGTATATATACATATATATATATATATACACACATTGGCCAACAACATGAACAACAATTGACACAGGCTGGGAACACACAGAGAACATCAAGAACATCGAGAAGAGATGTTGTTCCAACTATCTATTTTAAAACCACATGTTAATACTATTTACCACGTATTTATATCATTAACAAAATATTGATAGAGCATTAACCACATATGAATATATAGTATTAACATGTATTAACCACATATGAATGGTTGAAGTTGCTCTCTGGTTTCACTGATCTTTCATCTCAGACCTGCAAGTGCGAGCATTTCGCCACGGGCATAGATCAGTGTCAAGTTGGGAGAGTCTGGTTTCATCAAAACAGCCCTGGATAGAGGATAATACCCTCTGGTAAACTCACATAGCCATGGAAATTAGATGAACATGGCCTATTTGATCTATTTGTAGATGTTGTACCTTTTTTTGTTGAAAACAATGGCGATTTTTCCATAACTAGCCACGTTGGATTAGCGAATGGCATGAATGGCATTCTGACTCCTAATTGGAGATGGGATGAACTTTCCCCAGAAGCCATGGAAAAGTGATGGACAAATGGAGAGTTAAAACCGTGCCTTTGTTGTTTTCCCTTCTTTATGTTCCACATGTTGTAAGATTAGGCATCATTTTCCATCATTTTCCATCCAGATGTTGCTGACATGTTCCACCAATCTTGGATGGCTAGTCAAAGATCCTGTCGTTTAATCCACTATAAATGGCTAGAAAACCATCAGCAAACGATGACATTTTTGCTTGTGGACTACCAACGATTGACCATGCTAGTCAAGTGGCAAATTAACCCAGTTATAAGTGGATTAGCCCTACTTATTCATTCCTTTGTTTCTTTTTTCCAGTGATATAACCTGCCTACTAAGTGGGACGAGCCACTAAGTAAGAATTAACCCACCGGTACAGTGATATAAGTTGATTTTTGGATATAATATTTTTAATTACAGTGATTTCAAATACTGTATTTTTAATTACAGTGATTTCAGCGTCCAACATGGTCAACGAAGAACGGGCTGACGCTGTGCCCATGGCTCCACCATCACCAGCATAGCCAGCATAGCCCGACGCTCAGAAGACTCATCCATCTCCAACAACGTCCAGCCGGGGAGCCTCGCAGTCGCGTTGACTTTCGCATTGGCAGTGCAGGACGGGATGTGGGACGCGGCTCTGCAGCAAAAACATGTGGGGAAAACCGAGGTTATAATACGGATAAAGAATGGTTACTATATGGTCTAATATAGTCTAATATGATCTAATAGTTATATGGCTATAATAGTTATATGGTTATTATGGTCTATATAACCTGGTCAAACATATATAAACCTATTAGATAAATGGTTCGCATATATTTTTCTATGGTCTAATAGGGATCATATTGGGGAGAATATTTCGATTTGTTGGCCATATCGCGAGCGGAAGCCGTGGAGTAGGGGACCCGAAGTCATGCCAGAGACAATGCCAGCCAGGCCAGGTAGAATCTCACAAAGAATGTCAGAAAGAATGATAGAATGCCAGATACCCTCTGGTAAACTAACATAGCTATTGAAAATGGCCATTTATAGTGGATTTACCCATTAAAAATGGCGATTTTCCATAGTTACGTTGGTTTACCAGAGGGTAGAATGCCAAAAAAATTGCCGGAAAAGATGCCAGAAAGTATGTTGGAATAGATGCCAGATTGAATGACAGACAGAATATCAGATTTGAGAATGTCAGATAGAATGTCAGAGCATACGCCAGAAAGAATGTCAGAATATATGTGCCATATACTTCCAGATGGTATGTCAGAAACTATGTCAGAATAGTTTGTCAGGGTAGGGATCACTCGAAGAAAGTAAGTTCTATAGGGAAGTACACTAATTAGAGAATTTATAGGGAGTATGTCTTATCTTTGGTGGTGTTCCTTAAGCGCTGGTAATCTTTCACATGAAAAGGACGAACCCGAAATTGGGTCAGAAAGCAAACACTAATAAGTATGGGGATATATATATATAGATATTCACACCCAAAATCGCCCAACATATTTACATCAGAACATGGGCCTGGTAAGGTTCGTACTAGATTCACATCCCAGTTGTTTTAACCATCAAGACATTGCAAACATGAGAAGTTTTTGGGTGTCGAGCATCAACAATATGGGATAAACGTTGTGGGTTTTTGATATGTCAGAAATGGGGGTGGCCTTGAAGCATCACATTTTCGAGGTTGGCAGGTTGGCATCGAACCATGACATATAGGTTCCCTACAAAATGATCTTCAAACGACCCTGACCCAAGCGCTCCGCTCCACGGAGCATGCTCCGCATGCTCCGCAGATCGTTGCATAGACGGAGGAGGTCCGGGTGATGGGAAGAGGTGACCACTGGTGATTCAGGTTGGTGAGAATAATATATATATATAAATATATATATAGATTAGGGGTTGCTTCTAAAAGTAACTAGACCTCTTTATTTAGGAGGTATGTAGAGATATAAGGGTATGATTCCATTACCAAAAATTACCATTAATTATCGCACATATTACCCTTACACAATTCAAAAATTACCCTGAAATATCCCAAACATTACCCAAAAAATACCCTAAGATATATTACCCTTAAATATTCTAAATGTTTCCCTTAAATAATCAAAAAAATACCCTTAAAATATCGCACATACTTCCCTTAAAATATCTCTAAATAACCATTAAAGTGACATCTGCTCAAGGTGTATTTTTTGGATTTGTTTGGAAGTATGCTTGGTTCAAATTGGTTCAAACAACTGTTCAATACATTTTTCCGGGGCGTGCGAGCAGAGAAGCGTTCACGTGCCAGCGGAGAAACCAACCATGCTGGCACGCGATTTGCTTGTAATGCAAGAAGGCAAGAAAGCGAAGAAGGTCTGTTTCAACCACAACTTGCTTTGTTATGCTTTGTTTAGTTGCTGTTTAAGCAAGCATTGGTTTTGAAATGCGCACGCAAACCTCTGCTGGTGCCAATTTGTGCTGGTTCAATTCAACACCTTGAGCACGCATGCCAGCCTAGGTCTTCCGGTGAAAATGAGACCGTGCGGGTCTGGTTGAGGAAGTACGGACTGAAGAATGTGGACCCTTCTCACTTCACACCCGTCTCACTGTCTCTCACCGTTCCGTCATTCTTCCTCCACTCTCCACACTTCCTCACCTCGTCCCGTGTGGCCCCCGCCTCCGGCGGATAAGAGACGGGCCACACGAGGAAGGGACGAGGCTTGGAAGTGGTTACGAGGGTGAGGTACGAACTGAGAGTGATTGCGAGACGAGAAGGGACCATAAGTGACAAGGATAATAAATTTATTGCCAATGAACGAAAGGCACGAGAAATGAAAGCAGGGAACCGATTGTAACACCTTAAAAAAATTATCCTTGTCGTTCCCTTCACTTCCTATCACCTTCCGTCCCTTCCGTCGACCGAAGAGAGACGGGAGTGAAAGGGACGGAAGGTGGGTTTGCGGTGACACGCCCGGATTGGGAAGCAAGGGTCTGGGATATTCAGACTTTGCGCCGGTTTGGTTTTGATAGCGCCGCGCTTGTGTTTTGTCAACCGGCCGACTTGCCGAAATACCTCCCGCGCACCGTTTCTGAAGCAAAAACCATTGAAAAACGGAAAATTCACTATATAAGTACATGTTCTTTTTGTCCGTTTCCGGGGGTATAGTAGAGGTACGTTTTCAAAAAGTGTGAGCATAATACTGTTTCAGAATCTTCCTTTGCGCCTTTGGCGCTTTCGGGGTTTGTGGCCGTAACCTGGCGCAACAAAATTTTGGCACATTGTGTTTGGCAATTGTTTGTTTGATACCCCCCTGTTGAGGAAACAACCGTGTTTGAGATGCCCCGGCCACAACCGAAAAGGTCAAGGCAAAGTAGATTCTGAAAAGATAGGACCTGATGACGTGAGGACAGATGCGACAAACGGGTGTGGCCACAGAATGTTGTCTTCAAAGCCTGTCGTCAGCATCAATCACGCAAATTATTTTTTCAACATCTGATGTTTTGACTAAAGGGGTAGCAAAAGTTGGAGAGGATGCCAGTAGACATGATGGACAAACGTTCTGGACCAAGACCTGCGCCACTGGATAGCAAAGACAATGCAAGCTGCTCTAAGGTATGTTTGGTTGCAAGTTATGGGAGCCTTCTGTCAAGTATCATCAAGGGTATTAGCGTTTATTAGCGTATATTAGCGTTTATTAGCGTTTATATTAGTGTATTAACATCTGACCGTACGCCAACTCATGCCAAGATTGGCTCAAAGCCAACCAGTGACTCAAAAACCAATCGAACACCACAAATAAACCAGAGATCCGTGACTTGAAAACTGCGCATGAAACCGACCTGCCATCCAATTCCTTGCTATAGCAAGAGTAACTCCGACTAGTTGAGGCTAGCTTTCGTGTCATGAATATGAATGGATGTGAACATGGATATGAACGCGCAGCGTAGACAATACAGGCGTGTCTTGTGTTCAAGGCTCCCAATAGATGCAATTGAAGGTATGCAACATCAATTTCTTCATCAAGCTGATTGATGCTCTGCTGGAGAAGATTAAGATACCTGCCTGCACACATTAGTACGGGCACATACACCAACATAACATATTCATCAACAAAATTAATTACATGCACAAACACACATATACATGCCTTTTGTTTACATAGGTGCTCATGCAAGTGCATACATTCGTACATACACACGTACACATACATATGCACACACGTACATACATGCATGCATGCTTGCATGCATGCATGCATGCATACATACATGCATAATTACATTCATGCATGCATGCATGCATACATACATACATACATACATACATAGGTACACACATACATACACCCATCCATCCATACATACATACATACATAAATACATGCATACATACATACATACATAAATACATACTTACGTACTTACTTACTTACTTACATACATACATACATAATTACATAAATATCATAAATACATACATACATACATACAAACATACATACATACATACATATATACATACATACATACATACATACATACGTACATACATACATACATACATACATATTTACAATACAACCACTGCTGAAAGTTCGAATCTCATGGTGGCGGTCGCGTGATGCAACTTAAATAGCATCGAAGACATGTCTACTGCATGCGCGACCAAGGTAAGGCAATCGCTGATGGCGCTGACCGCCTTCGAGAAGGCAATCAGTGGTGGGCGACAAGCTCTACGGCATGATGGTGGTCTTTGAGGACAAAGATGTACAAATGTACAGCTATCTCACCTGCGTCCGTGCACCGGCAAAATGTTAAACATACACCGGTTGCACATTCGCTTTGGTACAGTTCTCAGCTGCTTGCCTAATAGAAGAAGGGAGCTAAACAAGAAAGAGGAAAAGAACCGGATGCAAAGACATCATTGGGTCACAATGGAAGATGGCGAAGGGAAGATGAACCTCGAAAAGAATGTCGTAACAGAGGCAAACAGCAAGCAAGTGTGCAGCGCGTGTTGCTTCTGCTTCGAAGAATCACGGCACGCGCGTGTACAGAGCCTCTGCTGGATGCGATGGAAAGGTTTAAGAAATTGACAAGGACCCACAAGAGTCGGATGCAAAGACATCATTGGGCCTCAACACGGTCAGGCTAGTGGAAAGGGTCTCCACGGAACCTGGTCGAAAAAAGATGGCGAAGGGAAGACCAACCTCGCCCACCTAGGATGAAGCACCGTAAAGTAAAGAATCGAGCACAGGCGACGCCTGTACATATGCGTAGTCATATTTCACTGTTCCCTTCCTGCCTCAGATCAAGGCATCGAGGCACGATCGAATTGAGGTTTGAAGCAACGACCTTCAAAGCTGGGCGGCAAGCGACTCAGCACGGCTTGGTAGTTGCTCGGTGACCGACCAGGGAGAATTCAACAGAAAGCTTTCATGGCAAGGGGCGAAGCCAAGAACTCCGCGTCGTCCCATGAGGGACAACGACCGACAAACACAACATGAGGATCAACTACCTAAACCGTTGCATGCAACAGAGTCGCCGAAAGCATGTTGGAGCCGCATCTGCAAATGTGTCATCTTAAAAATCATGGCATCCATTTCTTTGAACACCGACTGCTTCTGCTAGCACCTTGAAGATCAAGTAAACTTGCCTTTCCGTCTTCGCTTGGCTTAAATAGTTGCGTTCGACGCTCAGAAAGAAAAAGAACGTAAGAGCTTCAAAAGCAATACGTTTCTCAAAATTGTGGTTTCAAGAGAGATCAAATCGCTGAGGTCCAAGGAAAGATGGAGGACGGACACTGAGTCGGAGTCGGAGTCGGAGATCTCCTCCAACGATCAGTCAACGGAGGCGTGTAGCCTTAGTAGACCAGCTTCTCATGTTGGGGCTCCTGCAAGCAGTCCCAGCAATCCCATCCGACACGGAAGACGTTCTGTCGGATGAGGAGGCACGGGGCAACAGATACTATCTATATCTATCTATTCCTTTGTGACCACATCACTACGATGCAGGCGTGGCCCCACCCCAACGGGTGGATCTACGCCTCCGCGGAAGTTTGTTAGGAGGGGGGGACATTCATTAAACAGACAAAGAAACGGATTCGCCCGACGCGTGCACAGAAATCATCCCGTACTGCCTCGACAGGATTCGACAGGCATACGGTTGGGATCTCCGACTCCTAATGTTGTCCAAATTGGCAATTTTTTGACCAGACAGTTCATCAGAAAAATGACCCCAAAATGTCGTCACCACCAACTCCCAAAATATTACCCTTAACTCCGGGAGTAATTTTTAAGGGTAATTTTTGGGTTTCTGCAAGCTAATATGCAAAATTCCCGAAGTTTAGACCTCCAAAATATTACCCTTAACCCCGGGAACTAATGGTAATATTTTGGTGAGCCAAGGGTAATATTTTGGGGGCAAATTTGGGCTCATGTTGATTAAATGTACAATATTCTGGGGACGTGTTTTTGGTGAGCTGGTGGCGGTGTCAAAATGGATCATAATTATGTTCAAGGATGTTAAAGGATATTTTCATATTCATTACATGACCCTACACATATGCGGTGTGTAAATTTTATGATCATTTTCTACTACCCTTATCATATTGTTTAAGAGTTTGTTTTTCTTATTACCCTTAAGGTGCATTTTAAGTGTCATTTTTATTACCCTTAGCAGGTGTTGAAGGGTTATTTTTGTTACCCTTAAGGTGTATGTTGAAGGGTTATTTTTGGATAAAAAGTTACTGTTAGAGGATATGCTTAAAATGTAAACAAATAAATAAATATATATATATTGCGAATCAAATATCATCAATGTTTGAATCAAATATAAAATTGCGATATCATGGTGGAAGAATGATTTCGTGCTCAAAGCTGGTTTTTTCAATGGGGATTTAGTTGAATTTGCTCTGGATGAATCATTGTTGATATGGGGGATCGCTCCCAAATGTTTGCAAGTTTCAACTATTTTCAGTTTGGTGAATTAGCCAATCATTCAGCCAGATTTGATGGGGGGGTTAGTGAAATATTGCGATGGAACCAAAGAAGCATATGAAACCAAATTACTTCAGGGTTGCTCCGACCCATGATAGGTGATTACTATATATATATAGATTACAGGCATAAGGAGGGCTATTTTGCAATTTTACATCCCTTTTTATGTAGGGTATTGGGGACGACCTTGACATTAACCTTCCAAAGCAAGGATTTGAATATCCATGCACGAAGGGTGGTTGATGATTGAGGTAATTTGAGGTTCTACTACACCGGTCATTAAACTGGAGCTTTGCGTATTATCCCAGCCGGTCCCAACCATAATTGATTACTAACAATGAAACTTAATGGAACTATATCAATCAATCATTAATAATCATTATATGTAATCATTATCAATCATTGATGGGGAATATGGGGAACACCCCCGGCAAGGATTTCATTCTCCTGGTGTATTCTTTGGATTCAAACACCTTAGGACTTCAACACGCGAATCATGCCCAAATTACGTCTTAGTATATAAGTTGTTCAAATGATCAAGCTATTTTTCTGCATTAGATAACTATTTTTTGATTGAACTCATTTCTTTGTGATCAAACAAAAATGACAGCCTCATCATTTTTTGCATCTAATTTAGATATACCATGATATATCTAGATTCTCAAAAACTTAAACATATGGGTGTTTCCTAAGTTATGGGGGTACCTCCAAATCATCCATTTTATTCTCGGATTTGCGGTTTCGAAACCATCTAGCTATTGGGGTACCCCCATTTCTGGAAACTTTAATCCATATTTAACCGCCTTCGGCGTGTTCCGCCGGCCACCATGGAAAGCGCTATCCTGCAAGCCGCAAACAGCCCTTGCACAGGCCCAGCAAGAACATGGCTTTTGTGTAAAACATTGTGTTTGTGTATAACACGGTTTTTGTGTAAAATAGGTCTTTGTGGAAAAGACGGTTTTGAAGCAAAAACATTGGTTTTGTTGAAACCACGGTTTGAATTTAAACCAAAGCATATGTGTAACCAGGGTTCTTGGAAAAGGCCATTATATTTAGAAAGTTTTTGGGAAATGCCATATTTAGAGAGGTTCTGCGTGTAAAAAGTGTTCAGCGCAAAAGCCAGTGGGTCAAGTATCGGATATGAGAAGCGGCGCAAACCGATGGCAAACAACAACACCAACAACAACAACAGCAACAACAACAGCAACAACAACAACAACAGCAACAACGAGGACGACGACGACGACGGCGACGACGACGACGACGACGACGACAAATCTTATCAAATATTGTGATTCCCAGAAACCCAACAAAAATATGGATTCGGACATATACCGTATGTATATATATATATACATGTATTTAATCGTATATATATATATGTAAACATCTATGTATATATGTATATATATATATTTATACACAAACCAAGTCATCGACAGTATTGCCATTTGACATGATTTCGGGTTATCTATATCTATCTAAAATAAATAGACACGATATAGCTATCATAGGGTTTCTTTCGTGTCACACCGGCTGCTTCCCACGGCTACGCCACGCGCCAGGTTATGACTGGATCCACCCAAAAATGGGTTGGCATCCGCTCTGGAAGTGACACGCGGCACGGGGAGTTTGGACGCATCAAGAAAACAGCAAACATGGTGGTTTAAACAACAAACACATGGGAGGTTGGACGGTTTTGCCACCAATCATGGTGGTTTGACTAACAACAACAGCAGCAACAACAACAGCAGCATCAGAATCATCATCATCAACAACAACAACAACAACCAGGGTTGCTCCAACTCATCACAGTTAAATCATGGCCACAAGAGGGAACACCCTTGTGATTCTGACTGTTTTTGTTCCTTTGTATAGATACCCAATCCCCCCCTGGTGTTTGGGGTGTTGGATCCTGTCACTTGGTGGCGCTATATCCATATGTGGTGTTGGTAAAAAACTGGGCCCCGTAGTTTTGTTTGTTGGATTCACCAAATGAGTCGCAAACCGACAAACAACCGTTTGCACACGGGGGTCCCACCCTGTGGAGGGTCCCACCCGCTTCGTCGATTGAACCTTGGGCTTCGCGTTCACCCCCCTGTGCTGATTTTCCACCTCCAGTGGCATTTTGTCATGCTGACTTTGGTCAGTGCCGCACGGATGGGTGCATGTCCCAAATTTTAGCCATGGTTGTTAGAGATGCGGTTTTCTTGATGGCTGATGTTTAAGATAGTGACATGTGACATGGATCCTTACCCGTAGTTTTAGGCGATGCATCTTCTGAAAAAAAATCCATGCTCTGCTCATTGCCTCTACAGACTTGAACATGCCCCTGTAGAAACTAGAAAAACTAGAAAAGTTGGAAGTTCAGCAATTATAAGGGTACCAACATCTACAACATCCTGGAAACACATTCATATCGTTTTGGGAACCTTTCTGATCCTTTCTGTATATGTTTATTTGCAATACATCATCATATATGTTCAGGCTTATCTATGAGTTCACTAGGTGAAATGAATAGTTCGTTGCAGGGTGTCACAACTGCAATCCAACTTCAAAGTTAAATCATTGAAACGGCCCGTTGTAACCTGTCAAACTGGTAAGTCAATGTGCCCAAAAGAGCAATCAAATGACAATCATATGGTATTTGCTATCCAGTCGTTAGAGCTGGCATGATCTGACTAGTTCTTCCCTTTTAAAGATGGGGAACCAAAGAGCCACCGGAAGTTTCCCCATAGTTTGGCAAAAAGTAGTCTCCAGATCTACCTGTAGATGGCAGAGCGGCATGAAACTGTTGGTTTGAAGGCACCCAATCTGGTCAACGCCCAGAACAGTGCGACGTCATCAGCCCCCGGCTCCAATATGTTCCAATGCGACGTCTCTAGCCTGGTGTGACCCTCCATATCTCTGGGTGGGGGTGGCACGGTGGTACAGAGGGGTCAGTCCGCCGTTCCATGAAAATCATTGGATAGTTTCAACACGTTTCAACCTATTCTCATGAGCTTCTTAGAAAGAATTTGTTAGGTTATCTAAGAATTATTTAACACCGACCTATCATCCACTGTTCAGCTTTGTTTTCCTATGGTTTTCCTATGGTTTCCTATGGCAAGGTAGGTGTAAGTGCAACTGGTGGGTGTGCTGCCACTGTTCTGAGCGAGCTGTTTTTTGGCCAGCCACTTCTGGAGTCTGTCGAGCAGGAAAAATGCTGCGTTGGAGGCTGTGCCTGTTGCGCAACACACGGAGTCTAAGGACGGGAGATATTGCCCATTGTCGATGATGCATGCTATGGCTCAGTTTTCATGTTACTTGTTGACCCAAAATGGATGATTAACTACTGAAGACAGGCGAATTGTGGCACCCGAGCGAATATCCAAATGATCGATGATATGCCCGTTGCTACTTTGACACTCGTTATAGGTTTTTTTGGGAAACCCTGAGCGTCTTGAGCGGCGGCGAAATAGGTCAAGGACTTTGAGTCACTAAATTCCATTAATGTAGTAAACCCAATAGTGAAACTCATTTTGTTCATTTTCGGGTGAGATCATCATATAATATGATGTATTTCATCTGCCCTTTCAAAGAATTATATGTATATATATATATACACATCATTATATATATACAATATATACCTATATATGTATTACATTTATTCCCATTCATATCTCATTTATGTCCCATGAAATCTGTACCCCACATCTTTTGCGTCCCAGATCTCCCAGGAACCCTCCCATCCCTTTGGAGAGTGTCATGGTCTTTGAACAGACCCCGCAGGCGTGGGTTGTGACCGGTTTTCCTATGCTTAACTGGTTGGTGGTGACTGGAACATGGGAAAACCATTTTCCCTAGTAATAATGGCTGGTTGGTGGTTTGGAACATGGCTTTTAGTTGGGAATGGAAAAATCATCCCAACTGACGAAGTCCATCATTTTTCAGAGGGTTTGAAACCACCAACCAGATAAGTTAATGTTATGGTGAGAGTATGTCATACCATGTTATACTGCTGACGGGAATCTCCCAGTCACTGTCACTGTTGAATTGGATGGGCGTAGGGCCTTTTTTTGGAGCACCAAAAAAAGTGATGGGTCAAGGCGATATTCTAGTGTTGTTTTTGTATGGTGGATAATTACCATGGACACAAAATCTGTGGCTTTGTCCAAAAATATGTGGTGTAATGATATTCACATCATATTCACATCCCCAAGCAAGTGGATGGCTAGTTTCATTCTCCAATATGCTATACTATAAATGGCCATGCATTGGATATTTTCAAGCTGAGGCATTCACTTGGTGCTGAGTGGCGGACTGGTGACCATGGTGGATATCATGTCATAGTAGTTGTATTTTATTGTAATAAGATCTACTAAGTCATATTATATATATATTGGTGAATTCTATGATTTATGAATGTTTATGGGGTCTATGCTAGATTCTTTGCTTGTATTCAATATCACCGGATCCCAGTCGACTGGTGGATCATCTGCCCAGGTGTCGCCGCGTATTTCGCAACATCGGATCCCAGTCTTGCGAGGCGCTTCCAAAACTTCCCATTCGTAGCCAGGGTGCCACGGCTGCCATGACAAGATGATGCAGCGAATGTCGTGAACATCACTGGTGTTCAGTCGTGGTTACAACTGACTAACCCTTTTTCAATGCTTTGCATTTTTCGAAGATATACTAAACACATGCACAAAAGACTAAACCATAATAACAATTCACTATCTGTTGCAGGGTACCCTCTGGTAAACTAACGTAACTATGGAAAATCACCATTTTTAGTGGGTAAATCAACTATTTCTATGGCCATTTTTAATAATCAATAGCTATTTTGACATAACCAGAGGGTATCTAAGGTTGATCATGCAATATCCGCCTTACCGACTGGTCGATTACTATTTTTGTGGGGCTGGCTACGGCTACTGCGTGAAAACTCCAAACCAGGTAGAAAAAACTAACTTTCTTAAAACATACGAAGAAGTACGCTTGACCTTAGGAAAACATATAATTAGCAGTGAAAAAGATGTTTCAGGAAAATTTGGTCTTAGTAGCCAAAAATCAGGAAAATTTGTTCTTAGTAGCCAAAATACACTTGCAGCTTAAAACTGTTATTTTTGCTTCCACAGGTGCAGTCCAAAAATGCGCGTTCCAAAAAAAATGCACAATGCGCGGGTAAGAAATACACCCGCAGTAAACGTACAAGTCCGATTTCCATACGCGTGTAAAATATATACACCTGCACAAGACACAGGTGCCCAAGTTCAAGGCATAAAAAAAATACGCCTGGGCGAGACACAGGTGCCAAACGCGTAAAAAAACACACACTTTGAAGCACAAATTGCATGGTAAATGCACCAAAAAATATTCAAACATACACAACGTCAAAACACAAAAAATACACATGGGGACATGTGCATTAAATATGCCGTGCCTGGAGACCAAAAATGCGCACGGAAGAAGGTGTATTTTCTGGCGGCGCGAGTTTTTAGCCACGTGAATTCCACATTCCTAAGTGCATTTTGGCTTTGGCCACAATGACGTGATTGAGGCAAATTTTAATTCCAAGATGCCTTAGAGAGTGTACCAGACTTTGGAGATTTCAA
>Ga0126342_10001433_pt1 | contig 33542 bp, 27 predicted proteins | sample Cyp1metagenome_FD_92528 | JGI IMG/M metagenome (GOLD analysis project Ga0126342, IMG submission 92528) | Coral microbial communities from Lord Howe Island, Old Settlement Bay, Australia - Cyphastrea 1 metagenome | ecosystem: Host-associated > Invertebrates > Cnidaria > Coral ...
AATATATATATATATATCATATGATTTATATCTTATATATATATATATCATATTATATATATCATATTCTATATAACATATTATATATATGTATATCATATTGTATATAACTTATTGTATATATATATATACATATATATATATCATTTATATATATATATATATATATATATATTATATCCTTACATAATACATATACATATATGTGCATATATATGCGTATTTGTAAACCTGTAAAAATGTCTCTTTCTCATTATTTTTCTTCATTTTTTTCATGTCTCTCTACATATGAATGAATACATATGTGATGTGTATGTATATATATACATATAATTATAGATGCGTACACACACACATGAAACAGATACTTCTCATCTCACTGGTTCGCACGTGTTGGGATGAGAAATCAAAGACGCTCAGGGATTGGCATGACTGTGCTTGATGCAACTGGGATTGCAGACCAGGCCCGTATTCGACAGACAAATCAACCATTGCAAAATCACTTTTTTTTTTCTCGCTCTCTCTCTCTCTCTCGCTACATTCCAATGAATACACTGCTGAAAAGTGGTAGGCAATGATGCCACACATGCGCGAGCTAAAAGGGATGGGCTGCTCCCTTAGATGCTCTACGACGTAGTCTACGGCAGCCTACAGTCCTGAGATTCTGTCCTGTTGACTTTGAATTGTATTGCATTGTTATTGCATTGTTATTGCATTGTTATTGCATTGTTACATGGCATATATGGCAATATATGGGTCATTTCGCGGCGGAACAACCGTGGCTGCGGCGAGGTCCCGACCTACTGGTGGGTTGTGGCAACCTTCGAAGCGCTGAACAGATTCTCATCTCTGCCACTTGCACTTGCAGATGGCTTCCAAGTATTCATTGGCAAGAAATCCTCCCAACACTCCGCCAGAATCCGGCGGAATCTGCCCCAAGAACAGTCTCTTCATGCGCTTCATGGCATGAATTTGGCGTAACCAAGGCTAGCTCTCTTAGTCTCTGCCTCAAACTGCTGCTCTGAAATGACAAGGATACATGAAGATTGTTTCAATTGTGCGATAACGCTATAACACGCATTTGTGCTCAAAGTGGTTTTTGACCCCGCATCCTTTGCCCAGGCTTTGTTCCTTTGGGCCTTATTTTGACCGCTGTTTCCAGCAGGCGAGGCCCTTGTCCCCTTGTGATCCCTGCGTCAAGTCACGTCAGACGTCTCAGGGACGCCGTTCGCTCAGTAGGGGCTCATTTGGCGTCGGCGCACTCAGTTGCTGCTGCGAAAGAATGAGACCCAGACAGCAGTCAACCTCTGGTAATCAAACATGGCTTTGCTGGAAATTTCCAAATTTGTAGATGTTTTTCCCATTCAAACCCTATTTGTATAGGATTTTCAATTGCCAGGTTCGATTACCAGAGGGTATCACTTTTCCTCAACATCTATCAATATTCACTGTCCAGGAATTATGTGATGAGCCCATTGGTGTGGGAGCCGTCTGTATCAGTGAAATGCCCTATTTTCGGTCGGACGCTTAGAAGATATGTAGTACTCGCAGGATGCAAAGCTGTGGAGTGTTTGCTAAAATTGGTGCTTGTGAGTCAGTGAGTCGCAATGAGGTTCTGCTTGGGACTTCGCCGCAGCCTACAGGGAAGAATTCAATGAGGAAACCGATATAAGAATGAGAGTTTCCAAACCACTCTTGCAGCAACTGACGTAGTTTTTCAAGACCTTGGTTCTGATTTCAACCTTACCTTGCCATCTCAAAGGGTCACAACATTTCACACTATTGATAGCTGCTACTGCTAGATTGAAATGTGTGTTCCCAGGAGGCGCTGCCAGAAAGTGCTGCAGCTGCTGCAGGGGCAATCGCATTGCTCTCTGCCATTCAGGCGGCCCAACCCTTAGAATCGAAGAAAGCATTTGCCGCCATTTTCCAGGCGCTTTTGAAGTTGAATCCGTTTAATTCCTAGGGCTTTGTCTCGGGATCACGGAAAGTTTGGCATATAATCATATTACTATTCTTGACAAGTTTGCCCAAGTCTATGGCCCGGTTTCGCAATCTGTCGAGTGGGTGAAGCATATTCAAGACTCAAGACCCTCAATACACCCGCAACAATTTGCATTTTTTCACCAACATTGTGGCACTTGAAAAGGTTTTTTTTGTTGAGGAGGAGGGTCAATGGCACCTCAGGTGAGGAGCCTGGAGCAAAGCGAAGTGCGCCAGGCCGCAGTTTCCGTGTTCCGACTGCGGTGAAGAACATAGGGTGTGGATGGTATGGGTCAAAAGATGTCAAGATCTTGACCCCAAATACAGGCTTTTTTTAACTAAACATGTCTAAACATAATCAATCTGGTGGGTCCATTGGTAGCCCATTTTGGACCCATGCCCTGTGGAACAGGCTTGAGATTTCTTTGGTATTCATTGAGTGTCGTGGAAGGCCTTGCTTTCACGGTCAGTGCAAACATGCTATGGGCTCCTTTCCTTTGACAACAATGGTCAGACTCTCAAGTTGGTCTCATGCAGCTTAGGGGGTGCCAACATGTGCCAACAATTCGCATCGGCCATGGTGCAGAGCAAACAAGATGGATGTGAGGTACCCGGACCAATGCTCGCACTTTGACTCAGCAGGCGGCTCGGGACATTCTGACAGAATCAACTCCAGATGGAGAAATGAGATGCTGAGATGCTGCTAAAACATGTAGAAACTATGTACCAAATGTACCAAGCTCGACCATCTTTCGTGTCAGTTGGAAGGTTCAACCTTTGGACAAGGACCCGCCACGTTGGGTTTTGGATTCGCATCCATGGTGCAGTGGGAGTAGTGGGATGTTGGTGATTGGTGACAGGACCAGGCGACCATGGATCGCTGGATCAGCGCAGACATTGTGACTCTGGACTCCGAAGGCCATGACCTCAAACTGCTGGAACCGAACCCGAACCAAGCACGACATGAAATCAGAGGTGAATCATCCTGTATTTCGATGTATTTCACTTGTATTTTCAGGTATATCACGGTATGTCTCTGTTTGTTTCGCACCTGCTTGATCTTGCTAGTGAAAGATGATAAAGATGACTAGTGATCAGTGACATGTCAACCACAGTCGGATCCTTCAGGTGGACAGGAAACTCTCAGTGGCTGGCCTTTGCCAACCTGGGTCCAGAAAGAGATTGACGTCTATCCTTGCGTTCCAGGGGAGGCAACGATACGTTGCCGTGTTTTTGTTATTTGTGTGACACATGGCCAAAGCATAGTGACTAGTGGCATGGTGTTGTTCAACATGGAGGCTGTGGTGCTGGACAATGGAGGCAATGCCACGACTTGCAAGCCTAAGGCTGAGATATAGAATGTTGAAGCGAGCTCTTTGCATCTTTGCATGTTGAAGGCTCAACCGGTTGCTGTTTAGCTGTTTGTCAAATATTGATGCCCTTGCATCTTCGGGACAAAGATAGTTGTGACAGATTATGTCTCGCAATATCATTCGCGATATTCGCGATCGATTGTTCTGAGGAAGTGCCCTCCTGGTCGATACCGCACACCTCGCTCTGTCGAGTGTGAGGACTGTCAACCAGGAACGTACCCTGGCGGCAGTCTAGTGGTCTAAAGGCCATTGTGATCGCAGTGATTCCCCGATCAACAGGCAGCAAGTGATCTCCAGAGTTCTTTCGTGCTGAGCACTAGATACGTCAGATACGTATACTTTTATAATCTTTTATATTATTGATTTATTCACAGTATATTCTACTATTGAGGTATGGCAATACTGCTGGCATGAGCCAATGCGACCTTTGCCCTTTTGGTGCTGATTGTCCTGGCAATTCAGAGTTTGCACCTCAGACAAGTCGTCACCGTCGTTGCCACTGCGCCTCTAGCGTAGCGAGTTTCGGTCCCACTGTGTCCCACTGTGTCCCCCTGAGGCTGTTTGCCAAACCCGGTGCTTAGCCTAGCGGTGGGTTGCAAGGATGCTGCAGCGATGCTGACAGAATCTGACAGAATCCGACAGAATCTGAGTTTCTTGAAATGTTTTTCTGAATGTCTTGGAGTGTCTTGGCTCAGGCTTCTACCGCCTGCCAGCGGCCTCGCAGTCAGGAACCTTTGTGCCTCGGCTTCCACGGCTGGAGGTGTTAAAAGGCAGACCACAGATGTCCACAATGTCCGGAATATACTGTTACGTAGAACTGTATGAATATCTGTTGTGTAGACTGGGTGTAGTATACTAGAACGAACGGAGTTGTGTGTCCAATGTCCACTCCTTTCGAAGTTTAATGAGGTTGAGTGCACCCCTCCGGAACTGTGTCTTGGAAAGAACGAGTGCAAAGAGGCTCATCAGGGCATCTTGTGCCGGAGGCTCATCATTTTGAACCTCTTGGTCGATATGGTGCTCTAACAAGCAACTGCTGGAGAGAGGGATTGTTTGTGGTCTAAGGCTTGCTACACCACGCTCTAACCAGCTGTAACCATGTATTTGTGCAGCGATCTGACTGTTCAAGGCCAACACTGCGGACCCGGATATTCCTTGCCGCTTTGGGGCCTGAAGCGTCGGAGCCTGTGTCCAACAATCCATGCCAACAATCCATGCCACATCATGCCACATCATGCCAGACTCAGGCGAGTTTTGCAGGGAATGCCCAAGCCATCGTGTTTGCGCCTCAGCGCCGGAGATTTGAGCGCCTTCGAAGCTGTTCTGAGATTCTGAGGTGGCTGCGAGCAGCATTGCTTTGACAGTTTTCCTTTATGCTTGGACCACAGCTGCCACAGCTGCGAGCAAACAAAGACAATTTCCAGAGAAAGACAATGCAACAGCTAAACAGACAAGCTGAAAACTCTGCTTTTGACTCTTTCATGGATTCTGAGGTGCTGTACATTTGGCTCATCGTGAAGGGCACCCGGTCTGCATCACAATCAGTGCGGGCGATCCATTCTGTGATTCTCAAGATCGGCCGGAGCCTTGTCCAGTTTGCTTCTGGATTCGCTCTCAAGAGCATGAGTTAGCTGAACAAGAATACAACTTTGCCTGAGGAGTCAACTACTTGCAGTTTGTGTGCAACTCAGTCTTTCCATGTCTGCGTAACCCTTGGCTTTGTTTTTTCACTGCAACTTATGCAGCTGTGTCCAAGCTAGATTTCCATCTGGTGTGACAGAAAGGCAGGAACTGCTTTCGAAGCTACTGAATTTAAAGCTTGCTCCTGAGCACTGAGAGTTTGCCGTCCACCCCGTCCACCCCGTCCACCCCCAGCATGTGTCAGATACTGCACCAAGGTCATGGTGGCAACAATCTGCGGAGAAAGTGGCGCATATTTGATGCCCTTCATTGCAGTGTCAGTTTCTCAACCACACGTTGTTTACAGTTGTAATGTATTTTACACATGTATTTATCTTGTATTCGCACACATATATGATATATGTATATATGCATATATTGTTCTTTATCATGTTTGTTTCCTTTTATCTTTTTTTCAGATTAAAAGCTGTTGCCGGATGTTTCCGGTGGATTTATCTGCATCAGGCCAGAGCGACTGCAGTATCCTTTCTCCGCATTGATTAGTCCGTCTCCGAGCTCCCAAATAACATCCGAATTACGACACAAAACGAAGGCAGAATTCGGAGCTAAGACGAAGGCAGTACTCATTTCTCACTTTGTTTTCTTGGCAACTGTCATATCGGTCAGAGGTTGTCGTAGACAAGTAAGATGGAAGCTATCCGATGTGCAGGCAATATACTGTGAATGGCAAACCAGAGACAGTGCCAAACAGCGATAAAGAGGCTAACACCACGGAAAGCCAAGTCCAGCCGAATAAGTTCAATGTGTTTAAGACCTGTCGCACTCTGCATAAAGACAGGCATGGTCAAGTCAAGACAGTTACGCATGTAAATGAGGCCTTGATTCGGTCAAGCTGAGGCCTTGATTGCATTCTTCCCTCGGGCAGCAGCATCCGTCCGTACCAGGTAGGATCTGTGCTTCAACGGCGGTTGTTTGCTGTGGCAGCCGCTACAGCGATTAAAGCGGTTTGCAAAGTTGACTCCGTGAGCCGGCCAGGTCGAGATTGCAGTAGGCCAGGTGACAAGATCTGCCATCTGCTAAAATCTGCCAAATATATCTGCCAAATGTAGCTCTTGACTTTGCAGGTCTTGTACTAATGCCAGCGGCATTCTTCATCATGACGCTCTTTGCGGCCATCCGGAAGGACAGCAACTGCTGGAACAGTAGCAACAGTCGCTTCTCCAGCACTTCCCCCTTCAGCACTTCCCCCTTCAGCACTTCCGGAGGATTGCATTGGAGTTCTGGCACCATGGCTCCGCAAGAAATGGGTTGCATTCTTGGATCCTTCAATCACCTTCAATCAAGCGGCTTTGCTCCCAGTCTTGCCGACCAAGCTTCCACATGAGGCCGTCTACAGGGTGCTGCACTGAGATCCAGAAATGTGGGCCCCTGCCGCCACTGCACTGCTTTCAGCTGCTATGTGGCAGGCGAGACAGAGAGCCCGCATACTGGAGCCGACTCCTCAAGCTGCAAAGCATTTTGAATTGATCTGTTAGGATTTAATGTTATGATTTGTTTGAAGCTTCACAAGAGCAGTGGTTTTTGGATGTTTTTGGAACGTGTTTCAATAAGGCGGGGAGTGGCCGAGGAAAACACGCCGCAGGACAAAACTATCGAGACAAAATCTGAATGACGAATGCATTGTATTTTAAATTATTTTATTGTATTTTGCAGGTCACATTTTGTTGCCAGATGTTGCCAGACTCGGGGAGGACCTGAACATTCTCAGATCACCCACTGGGAATCCCGGTGCCCTGTCTCACACTCAGCTTTGCAGGTCGACAAAGCGGAGTCTACCACCCTTTACATGTCAATATGTTAGGACCATGTCGCCTTCTTCGGGTATATCTCCTACGCTGTTCAAGGACCCCGTTTATATCCGTTTATTAGTTTATGATAGTTTATGATTTGATGACTCTGTCAGAATTTTTGTGCTTATAGAGATGTTTTGGCCATTTTGGGCTGTATCATATCACACTCAGAGAAAAAAAGAGAGACTTTATACTGTAGCTTAGAGCTTGTACCTATCATTTTCTGCGTAGTAACTCTGTTGCAAAATTGTTGGAATGATTTCGCACCAACGTTTGCCCAGGACGCATCTCCACCTGTGTCACCTCAGCGCCGCGGAGGCCATTCCTCTGGCACAGCTGATCAACGGTGCATCGCGATCAACGGTGCAGCCATCGCCATGGCCCAACGGTGCAGCCATGGCCCAGGAGACTTCACTCCAGTGTCTCCTCAACGGCGAGGCCATGACTTGGACAGATTTGGTGCAGAACATGCAGATGTAACAAACTCTGCGGTTTTTTCTGGGTCGCATATAGTTTTAAATTTTGACTCCCCGAGAATGTGGCGGAAAGAATGTGGAAGACGTGTGTGCAGGTGGCGATTTCACTCCCATGTCTTCAGCTCAAGACCACTGGACGCCAGTCGCTGCAATGAGAACCGTGGAAGATCGTGGAAGTAGGAGCCATGTCCCGAGGTCAGCATATGGCCTGGGCTCTCCGTGGAATCGAAATCGCTCAGAGGAGGACTTCATTCAGATTTGGTCTAGAGAGAGCAGCTCGCCACGCGAACACATTATGGACTTGTGCTCGTATGTGCTAGTGGCTTTTGGGGGGTGCAGATGGTAGTGAGCTTGTTTATGCTTGTCTACTCTTCACCAGTCGCAACTTTCTCAGTTGCGGTTTGACATTATTCTTTGATTTCTTTGGAAAGGTCAGCACACGCAGGTCGAATCAGATGTCTTGCAACCCGAAGCCGGCTTTGACCAAAAAACATCACTGTGCCGTGCAAGACATTCTTTGGAAGGATTCCCCAGGCTCCCCAACTCCACGACGGGCACCACACACCAAGGCTGTTCAAGCTTACAGCTGCTGGCTTCTAGACCGATGTCGACTGTGAATTGACATGGTCTTATTGTGGTCTTGTCTTACTGTATCTTACTGTATTATGTTTTATTGATTCTTATGGTCTTTTCTTAGAGACTTTGATTGGTAGTTCGATTGCATCAGCTTCCTCTTGATACTGCAGGTCTTCGTGAACAACGTGGCCACCCGCTTCGTCAACTCGGTGATTGTGATGAGCTTCATCCTCCATCCAGTGGTGGTAAGGCTCGATGAGATGTGCCGTCTTCCACTAAGTCCCAAGAGATCCGAATATCCCATGCATTTCCTGCCCAATTGGCCCACTTCAGCTGGTCCTCAGCGAGTTCAAGAGATTTTGCTGCACAAAAAAAACGGTTTTCATTCAAACCTTTAGGCAATGACATTTTGTTGCCTGTGTCCGGTGTCCATGTGTTGGTCCGACTTCAATTTTTCGTCTTCCGAAACCAATCAGCAAAAGTTGAGTTCCCGTGCTGTTCCCCTACAGAACTTCTCTCTTAAGCCCCCAGCACCCGTCAGCTGAGAGGATTCTGGTGGTTGGCTTTGAATGCGAAGAGCTGGATGTCTTGCGTCACAGGAGTGAACGCCAATGATGCCGCTGCATGTTTGCAAGCAACCTTTGAGCATTTTTGCAACTTACATTATATAACTAAGTGTGACTTTTACAGTTTACATCGAGTCTGGATTTTACCTTAGTTGCGCATTAGCTTACTCCGTTTTTGGCAGTTGCCGATGTCCCAAAGTTCAGATTAGTCTGACCTCGCAGACGGGACTTCAGCGTGGAGTGTAAGTCCGACAATCACATGCTGGCAACCCAGTTCCAGCCAAAATGGAGCTGAGAAGTTCTATGTTTGCAATCAGATTGGAAACATACATTGTTGATGAACTTTGATGAATAGTTATAAGTTATAAGATATTATAAGTTAATATGTAATAAAATATATAATTCTATTACCCAGCTGCTACCCTCCACTATATCTTTGATCTACCCAGGCCCTGGCTTGCCTTGAGCACAGCTGGCTTAATCGTGTTTGGCCTTGGAGTTCCAGCGGTTGCCTCAGTGGTGATCCATTGGGATTGGGGGTACCATGGGATACCCATGGGGTACCATGGGGTACCCTATCTTCAGACAAAGCCATTTGAGGTGTCTCTCTTCATTGCACTGTGCAGAGTTCGGAAGTCCCTGTACCGTCCGGAGACGAGACGTGAGCTTTCTGCCCTTGATTGTTTGATAGTCTTGAAGGGCCTGGGACCCGCAAAGTTTGTGCTGCCAGCTCTTCTGATTCATGTGCGGAAGGAGATCAGAAAGCGCTATGGTTTCCTCTACAATGGTTTCGAGCCTGGAACTTACGTACAATTACTGTACTATTTCTGACCATGGCCGACCATTGCTGGCCATTGCCGACCACTGCTGGCCATTGCCGGCCAGTGCTGGCAATTGCCGACCATTGGTGTTTGTTTGCGTGTCTCATCCAAAATTTCAAAGTCATTTCGATTTCGAGGTTGAAATACTACTACTTCGAGTCGGTCTACATGTTCCGCAAGGTGATGATTTTGCTTTTCTTCACAGCACCCACAATGTACGTGCGCATGGCCTGAGTCTAAGACTAAAGGTCCTGGAGTCAAGCCAAATAAACAATGTGGAAATATGATGAAATATGTTGAACACGTTGTTGGTTGAGTTGGTTGCTAGGATGTTTGAGTTTGCTTTCTATACTTTGGAAAATCATTTAGTGCACAGTTTATTAAGGTTCTGATGCTCTTCACCTCCTTTGGCTTCATCTTGCTCCACGTGAATTCTGGGCCGTTTGACAATCGCAGCTACATGTGTCCCCACCTAAGCGTCTCTCAGCACAACTAGCCCGGGCGTAGTGCGGTGACTTTGCCCTGCAAGGTCTTGATCGACTTGAAGCCTTGAGCCTCATGGCCTGTGCCCAAGATTCTGCATTGCATTGAGTTCCGCCATCCTGTCAACCCGCATACTGCATGCACGTTCGGTGCACTTGCTGTCACCACTGTGCCAAGAAAAACAATGTGGGCTGCCTTGAGCAATTTCCCCGACAGCGTTTTGGCTCCGCAATTCTGATTCGGTTTCCACCGCCCGCCAAACATGCAGCGAGCACGGGTGCTTTGTCAGCAAATCTTGGCAGCGATGCCAACTGCTGGAGCAGATGTCGCCAAGGAAATGGCCCCCACCGGCAAACTCCGCGTTGCGCTGAACATGCGCAACGAATTGTTGGTGACTGGCAAGTCTGCCAGCGGTGAACCTGAGGGACTTGCACCCAGCATGGGCCGTGCTTTTGCTGAGAAAATTGGTGTGCCAGTGGAGTATGTGCAGTATGAATCTGCTGATAAACTCGCAGATGATGCGAAGGAGGACAAGTGGGATGTGGCCATGATTGGTGCAGATCCCGCCCGAGCCGAGTTCATTGACTTCACTCCGCCCTACTGCCAGATCGAGGCAACCTATGCTGTTCCCACCACCTCTGGGCTCCGGACCTGCGCAGAAGTTGACAAGGCAGGTGTGCGCATCGCTGGCTGTGACGGTGCGGCATATGTTCTGTGGCTGGAGCGCAACCTGAAGAACGCCACCCTAGAGAAGATCAAGGGCCACGACCCAACCTACGAACATTTCAGGGAGAATGCTCTGGATGCCGTGGCCGGGCTTCGCCCCAAGTTGAAGAAGGATGGTGCCAAGCGACCAGGCACCAGACTTTTGCCTGGAAAGTTCATGGCTGTTGAGCAGGCTGCTGCCACCAAGAAAGGCCGAGAACAAGGTTTTAAAACGCTATGCGAGTTCATTGAGGAGGCCAAGAAGTCAGGGAAGGTGAAGGAGTTCATGCAGAAATTCAAAGTGGACAAAGACTTGGCAATTCCGTGAAGCTCGAGACTCGCTCGAGGCTCTGGCATCCGGCGCCCTGGCATCGCCTCGGGGCAGCGGTGAGATGGAGAGATGACTTTTAATTGCAGCTTTAAGGCAGTTCGTTGAATCCGACTTGAAAGGCTTCAAGTGAGTCCAAGAATGCAGTTGATGGCAGGAAGCACATGGAATTACAATTGGACTTAGCTTTAGTTGGTGTTGTTTCGAATGGACAAGGATCAACCGGCTCATTTGAAAGGCCCGGCAGGTACAGAGACGCCACGGACATGCCAGTTTTCCATGTATCAGACAAACCGAAACACATATTATAGACAGAGACCCAACATTGTAGCATTGCAGGAGTTCAAAAAGTTCTGTCAGTGCTTGTGGCGGTGCCACAGAACACGGACTTTAAAACAAAGACAGCATTTTCAGATTTCTAAGAAGCTTTGGTCTCCCAACTCTTGACTCTTGTCGCTTTGCCACCTTTGCAGACATATTTTGCAGTTCCTCAAGTGCGTCATGTTGGGCCCAGGCACTCACAGTGACTGTCTCAGCTCGCTTGATCTTTGACATTCGTCAGGACAGGTGTGAGAGTAGTTCAGAGCAGTTCTTCCAACTGGATTGGGACCACTGTGAGATTCGAAATGACAAGTGACTTGGAGGCTCAATTCCTGTCGTCTCTATACCAAGCCCCTAAAAGCAAGGATCCAACAGCTTCTTTTCATTTGTGGAGGTGTGCGATCTTTCCTCCGGCCATGAGTTTTGACATAAGTTACGCGAGCCAGGAACTTTCTGGAGAGTTCTTTGAGGAGCACAGTTGCCGTCGCATCAAAATAGAGGGTATGTAGAGAAAGTCTGAGAAAGTCACGTTTGCAAAATCCGACCGCCGTGTGAAGGAAATCGTGAATCACTGGATCATGGACATTCTCCTGGTGTCGCGACCTTGTCAATCCTAGGTCAGTTGGACTGATGTGTGATTTTAATTCATGTCAAATTGACAGGCCCTGTTCAGTTTGATTGTGGCCGAGCATGGCCATTGAATGCTATTGAATGCCATCGGATGCCGTGAGCCTGTAGTTTATATAATCCTTCCATATCCTTCCATTCTTGGAATCATTGATGATCACTATTGATTATTCATGATCTACAAATCACTGCGATATCAAGCCTCAAGCCCTCAAGCTGGATCCTCAACTGTCCGATTCATGATCCAGTCATTGGAGGAAGCCTCGGACGGTTCAGCGTCGTCCTCGGAGTTGGATGCTGCGTGCATTGCCAACGAAGACGAAGATGCTGAAATGATGCCCAAAGATGAGGCAGGCGTCTGCTTCTCGTGGATGCACGGCACAAATGATTGAAAGTCCACAGCGGATCTCCTGGATTGCGTAGCAATTATACTGATGTATACTGTCTATTGGGTGTAGAAATGGTGAGATCATTGTGAGATCAACATGGTTCTGTTTGTGAATTTATAACGATCTTCAGACGAAGTCGCCTTAGACCTGAAAGATACCGAAAGATGAACATCTACTAGAGCATTGCTGTCAAAGCGAGGCTGACAGCCTCTGCTGCGGCGTTGTTTGCTGTTTCCGTTTTTCCTCCTCCTGTTTTTTCTCTTTTCTCTGAGGGTCATTGTCAGCTATTTCTCAGGAGTCCGAGTTATCACCATCTTCCCATTTGGTTCATTTTTATTTCAACCTCTTGTTATTTTGCAGTCTCCACGACCTTTGCTGAGTCCTTCATCTTGATGACACATGATACTGCAGTTAGGAAAAGCTTTGCAGCCTACGCTGGTCCGGGATGGCTGATGAGTTTAGCATATTTGGACCCTGGAAATTTGGAAAGTGATCTGCAGAGCGGTGCCTTCACTGGCTACAGTCTACTGTGGGTCGGGCGCCCGGGCTGACTGGGGTTCTAGATGACAACTGACCAGTCAACCAGGTAAGCAGACGGTAATGAAGCATTGTATGTCTCCGAGGTGCTGCTCCTTTGCAGCTTGGGCGCAGAGTTCAGATTTGATTGCGGTGCTTAGAAAAAGTCGGACTGAGCCGCTACTTCTTTCAACAGTTTGTGCAGATCCATCAGTGTGGAACAAGGTACCATTGCAGGTTTAATTCTCCAGATTCTATCTGCACGGCTGGCCATGGTCACAGGACCGCACAGGGCAGTACATGTTTGTGAAAAACACATCGAAGAGCGCCAACGGCAGGACGTGATTTGGCAGAGACATGCCGAGTTGAGTATCCCAGACCACTCTCCCTGTTGCTTTGGATTATGACAGATGCTGGGCATATTGGGCATGCTGTTTGCTCCACACTGATTCACTGGACAGGGCTTAAAAATGATCTAAACGTGTTGGAGAGTCGCATCACAAATTACCCGAGTAGGTCCCCTTACAGTCACTATAGTCTCTGGTAATGTAGTAATGTCGGCAAAATTAATGTATGAGATTCTTCAAGAATCTGCTTGGAATGTATTCGCCGATGATTTTGTTTATCTTGAATTGGATGTAAATCCAAGGAGCTCGCTATTATTGGTGCTGACATTCAGGAAGTGGTTGGAACTGGAATCGCACTTCGGCTCTTTGGTGGCACTGTGAGTTTGCTGGCAATGTCCCTAGTAGTACCGAGTCGTGTTGTGCCACTGAGATCGCGTGAGTACCACTCTATATACTGATTCTGCGTGTTGAAACGTGTATTTCTGTGTACTCAGGGTCCTATTTGGATGGCCTCTATGGGTTGCTTTGCAGCAGCGAAGCCTCCCTGGTCTGGTGACTGGGGGAGGGCACAGCGGTGCACTGAGGTGGGATCCGTGGCAACTGGAGCTGATACGTTCACCTTTCTGATGATCCACTACCTTGGAAAAAGATTTCTCGAAGCCTTCATTTTCATCTTGATCATGGTGTCTGGCTCTCAGATTCCAGTGGATTCCAAGACACTGAGATTTGCGCGCTTCGATCTGTGTATATATCTGAGTCCAGGGCCACTAGTTGTCCACTGCCAAGGCTGATGATTTGCTATTGCATGAACTTTTTATTCATGCCACCATCATCTGGACCCTTCTTCCACGGCTTTCTCTTTGAATGTCACGACTATGCAGTTCTCCAGTTAGTGGGCACAGTTGGGGCGGTAATCATGCCGCACAACCTGTACTTGCACAGTGGCATTTGCAAAGAGCGTCAGATGCTCAGGACTTTGTGCGGTGAAGCTCTTTGTTGCAGCTGGTGTCACCGTGTCACCTCCTGTTGCCCTGTGAGTTTATTGGTTGTTAATAGTTTTTGTATCTCTAAGGTGCATGCAACAGGTCTGACCACGAGCATGTAAGGCAGGCCAACAAGTACAGCGCGGTAGACTCAGCTGTGGCCCTGGCCATTTCTTTTCTGATCAACACGGCTTTGGTGTCGACATTCGCTTCTGGCTTCTTTAGCCTCACTTGTGCTAAACTGGAAGATGGGCCCTTAGCCTGCCTACCACCAAGTGGTGGTGATAGTGATAGCCAGTCCATCAGTTGCATTACCGGAACAGGGTCACCAGGGGTCTGCAGTGATACTGGTTTGGCGGATGCTGGAGATACACTGAAGCGGCTATTTGGCGGGGAGATCGGGCGAACGCTCTTTGCTTTGGGCCTGCTGGCAGCTGGACAAGCCTCCACCATGACTGGCACCATGGCCGGGCAATTTGTCATGGAAGGCTTTCTGGAATGGCGAATCCCACTGTGGCTTCGGACACTTATCACGCGCTTAATTTCCTTAGGACCTGCAGTGGCAATAGCCGTCTACACCAGCAGCTCTCCAAACCTAAACAACAAGGTGGACCAATGGATCAATGTATTGCAATCTGTGCAGCTCCCATTTGCACTTTTGCCTGTCCTTCACTTCAACTCAGATGCGCAGCTCATGGGAAAATTTCGATTGACACGCATCTTCCGATTTATTTGTTGGATGTTGGCTCTAGTCGTAATTGTGACCAACATTTACCTCGTGGCTCAATATGCACAATCAGACAAGACGTGGATTCGAGTGGCCGTCACAGTTTTCTTCCTGGTGTATGCCATTCTCATCACGTGCACAATATGGAGAGACATCCAGCAGATGTTCTTGTTTTTCAGAAGTCTGTCTCGCTGAACAGAGCTGACTACGCCAATGCAGGATTGGACGGTACTTTGCGGATACTGCAGTGGTTTCTACCGGTGCTTCCCTCCATTTTCATCTTTCCTTTCTCCATTCTTTGACTTGTAACTTTTGCATGAAAGGTCACTTCTGTAAAGAATTGTAAAGATATTCGATATTCTGTGATATTCTGGCTTTGCTGCTTCAAGTGCACAAGAGCCAGTTCAGACTGTAGTGGGCTAGGTAGAAGTGTTTCAGTTTTGGAGGACTTGGGAAGAAAAGTGAATGACGGCGCGCGGAATGCAACTCAAGGATACTCAAGGATGAGTTGACTGTATCATAAAGCAAAACCCGGAAAAAGTAGACTGTCTCTGAGTCAATGATTTTGGTGAATGATTTGGCTGAGGGCTGGTCCCATGCTGACGCACTTGTCCTTCATTGGATTTGCGATTTGGGGTCTGTTCAGGCCTGGTGCTGGACGTGCTCTTTTTGTGCTTTTTATGCAGCGAGAGCGATGCCTTCTCCGTGTTTGGCAGGAATACAGTTCTCAAGCACCTTTTGCTGAAAGTTGAAATCTGGCCAGAACGGATGTTGGGGCCCTAGACTGGAAGGGGAGGTCCTGCGTGTTGCTGATGAATGTCACAGTAATTTCGAGGTCGTCAATTCAGAAGTGCTTGCTGGGTCTTGAGAAGCACAAGCGAAAGGCGAACAGTGCCTTTTTGCTTGCCGTAGCTCAAATCTGTTATTCAAGTACCCAAAGTGATGCTGCCCCCATGAACACAAGCTTCCCATACACTTCCTCTACTGTCAAGGTTTCTTGCTGGCATGGCATCGGAAGCTTATGTAAAAGGGAATTCCATCATTGTGCACGGAATTTCCACCAATTCGAAGGCCTTCTTTGATGAAGATGAGGAGGGTTTCTGGTTGGACACCGGCAATCTCAGCAAGCAGGACAAAGCTGCGAGCAAGTCCATAGCATGATATCAGGTAGTAACGACAGAAATACTGAGTAGGATCTAGTTATATAGTTATATATTAATATTGCTCTCTGCAGCATCATACGATTCATCACCATGGAACACTTGTGAAAAGGAATGTTTCATTGAAAATAAAACACCACCGTGCTTCGTCACCGTTGATCATCGTTTTTGTCAAAGGCAAAGCCATACAGTGGACAGATAGAGATCACGAGCTGCCAGGAGAAGGACTACCTATTTGTTGCCATGTGCGACACGTCATGTCCCCAGATTCGATCGCAGATGGCCCCCCCTAAAAAGTGACCAGATCCAATACGAAACCAGGTTTTGAAACAGTTTGAAGGGGTATTTTATATATGGTGATATATATATATAATATATATATATATGACTTCAAGCACAGAAGTGTCATTGAACCTGCCGCTCAAGCTCTATGTCTCAAGGGTTTTGGTCCATTGTCCAGGTTGGTTTGGAGGCTGCCCGGCCTGGGTAGGGCTGTCCGACTCTCTGCATTCAACCATCTCTGGCTTTGTTTCCTCCTTGTCTCCTCTGGATTTGCTCTGGGAATCACTGCCATCCTCTCTGCCCTTTGGACTTCTGGACTGGGCTCACTCATTCATCCTCTTTTCCCCCATCTGAGTCTCCTGCCGCTTCATCTCTGAGCACTTCCAGGTATTCAGCCCTTGCTGGATACTTGCATGAATCAACGGCCAGACGGCGAAGGAGAGATTGAACTCCTTTGCAAGCTGCGCGATTTGCACATCACAGTGCGTGGGCCACCAGCTTCTGCGACCAGTTTTATCAGGGACATCACTGTCCGTCCTGCTGCTTCTCCTCCTCGCCGTGCTCTCTCTGAGGGATCATTTGATTTGGTATCTGAGGCTGAGCAGTCTACGAGATTGCCTCGCCGTTTTGAGTCAAGGGATCAAATTGCTGCTTCCTTTGAGCGCTGCCCTAGCTACCTCGAGAGTAGTGGCAAGAGGCTCAGTGGCTCTGCGATCTCCGGATCGGAGCGTGTCAAGCGGGCGTGGACTGCTGGTCAGTGGGCTGGTGCTGTATTGGTTGGGCGGATTTCTACTCCCAACAGGACATCACAGATTGACCTGCGACCGAGATTCTACGTTGTGCTCAGGGCATCTGGTTTGGGAAAGGCAACAGTTTTCAGGTCTGCACGATCTTACTGGCAGCTGGTGGGAGAGTTGGAAACCTCAACCTCGGTTTCTCATTCCTTCCCTTCAGAGCAGGAAGCACTTGTTTACCTTGCTGGGGCAGGCATCTCTGACTTCGAGTTCCAGCCTTAGCGATGGATACCATGGATGGCATGCTGGACATGCATGCTCTCGAGGTGGCAACAGAGACTCACGCCTCCTATGTCCTCTCTTGGCAACTGGGGGAAGTCGACGATGGCGAAGCAGAATGCTCAGTGCATGTGCTTATGAAACGAGAGGGTGGTGTCCTTTTAGCTTTGCCCGGCGCGTTTTTGCCGGAGTGGATTGTTTCAGCAGGGAACCTCGGCGAAGAAGGCGCAGTTTTTGGGCCTTCTTTCAGAACAGTTGTCCCCGCAGTTTTGGTAGAAGATGGAGTGGTGTCAATCACTGGAGACAATGTAGAGGTGCTAGTGGTGGACTGCCTTCCAGAAGTTTTGACTCACATGAGACGTCATCACGTCTCAGAGGAGATAGCATTCTCCTACGACGAGGACGCTCCCTTCAATGTCCCCTCGTTAGATGCCCTGATGCCTGCCGTCCGATCTTGGTTGGAGGGTGTCCCAGACTTGGCAGCATTTTACACGCCAGAGGAAGAAGACCTGACACCTGCGGCACGTCCGAAAAGACAGCCAGGAAGGAGGGCTATGCCTACCGAAAGTGGTGCAAGACCCAAAAGACCAACTACGGCTGCTCTGGCTGTGGAGATACAACAGTTGGTGGAGTTCATGCCAAAGCTTTCTCAACAGCTTGCGGATTTGTCTCAAAGGCAGGACCTGGTGGAATCAAGAATTTTGCCATACCAATCAGCATCCTCAGTAGCATCTCAACCTCTGGGGAAGGCTTTGGATTTGCAGCCTCCTCCACCTCTGGGTGCACTGGCGAAGGCAGTGGGGGCCCCTCCAAGAACAGCTACGCATCAGAGCCTTGGTTTGTTGGCATCAGTATCACCGCCTTCAAAGTCTGTGGATGTGGAGGCCCCGGAAGCGGAGAAGCCGAGCCTAGCCGCCGGGCTGTCCCGGAGCGAAGACTCCTCGCTAGCCCAAGCGGTTTTGGAACAGTCTCGAGTCCTTACCTCCCTTGCGGCTCAGATTGCAGCGCAACATGGAGACCCTATGGCAGAGTTGAGTGGCCCTACAACAGGCACAAGAGGGGCAGCAGGCCGTGCCAAGCTTCAGACAGAACTGGCGCTTCATCGGGGAACCTTTTTCCAATCAGTCCTGCAGCAGATGGCAAGACGGATGGCACCAACTTCCTCAGCAGACCTGGCTCCATCTGCTCTTCTTTCCCGCGGTATCTCTGGGCTACGTTACCTAGAGAGATTCGGTGGCTATGGTCGCCAGAGGGAGCTTGGCCAGTTGCAGTTCCAGGTGATGACTGCCTTCGACTACCTCATGGAGGAGAACATCCCAGCTGTCAAGGACACCATTGCACTTTTGGCAGTCTCCATAGAGCAGTCTTGCCTGGACAATGGCAGAATGGACCTGGCGACCCGCTTATGCTTACAAGAGGACCCTCCCAGTGCCATCTTTCAGAACAGGGTCTTGTCGGCTACAAGCCGAGCGAGGTCGTTTGCTCCTTTAGCGGATCAGCGATGGGTCACTTCATCGCTGGCTTTCCTGAAGGAGATGGAGGTCATCACATCGAAAAGAGCCGAGTTGACAGGGGCTCCAAGGCTGGCTTCAGACACCTCGTCAGATGCGGCAAAGCCGAAGGCCAAGACCCAGCCAAAGCGAAAAGGCAGAGGAAAAGGCCAGGCACCGAGCGAGGAGGCCGAGCCAAGCGCTTAGACACAGAGCAGCACATGCATGAGAGCTTTGTTGATCATAGCACAGATGGGGGACAGGAGTCAAGCCCTCTTGATCAACGCTCTGATTTTTCCTCATGGGCCATTTGCTTGCCCAGATGGATTACCAGATGCCGCACAACACTTCCCTGGCATCTTGTTCGAAGTTTCACTGCCTCTCGGCGAAGCTCTTCTTCGCCTTCCGCGACTTTCCCATTGCCTGGACCACACCCAAGGTGCTTTGGCGGCGGTGGCCCCAGTTTATCAAGGAAGAGGTTGCAATCCTTGGCTGGACGGCGGGTGCTCTACATCTTCACCTACTGCCTGAATTGCCTGCCTCATGGAAGGTACCCAATGCTTGATGAACCTGGGAGGAGGCCCGACAAGTGGCAACTTAGGTGCGCTCAGTGTCTGCGGTCTCTTTTGGTCGTGTGTGGAGATTCGGACCAGGACTACACCATTGTCCCTGGCCGCTCCGGTCCTGAATTAGGTGCAGCATTTTTTCAGCTTGAGGAGTTTCTGGTTGGTCACCCTGAGCTTTCCGGTGACTACGTGACCATCAAGCAAACGAAGTTTGTGTTTGACCCTGACCCTTTGTCAACGCAGAAGCATATTGGACTTGCCCAACACAAGAACATTGATGCTGACAGATTGAGGTTGGTTGGTGACGGTAGATGGCCCATGGCAAAGTTTCTTGATGGCCCTCTTTGGCTCCTCTTCCTTGAGCCGCGTTGCCTCCTTCACGGTCAGGATATTAGCAACAAAGATCTTCCAAACTTTGCCTTTGGGAAACATGATGAGAACTTGAAGCTCTGCCTTATTTGGGACCCAAAATTTGGGATGCTATCCGCCTGCTGAGATGCTCTTGTTGCCCGATTATTGCTGAGCAGTTTTCTAGGGTCTTCAACGCTTACAAGTTTGAGAACCAGGATCGGCAGTTTTGGGATCAGAGGATACCAAATGCGAAGGAGCGCCCTTGTGATGGACCCTCCATGAATCTGCCCCCAGGTTTCCTGCTGGTCATTATGCGTTTGTGGCCCTATACCGAGCAACTTTTCGCCAGTATTACTGATGGGCGAGACCACTACCAGCAAGCGGAGGTTACATCAGAGTGGGCTCAACCCAACGTGCGCACTTTGGCCCTCAGACCTCATGAACTTCTTGGACTTTCTGCTTTTTCTGACATCTTGCATTGTGTACAATGTTCAAGGACTGGGAAGAGGCTTCCAGAGAAAGTTGATGAGAGCGTTGGTGGTAGGGCCTGTCTTGACAGCTATGGTGATGTTGGGTTTACGGCACTTGGCTCATTGGCCCAGGGCGATCGCCTTGGAGTTGATTTTGCTCTTGAAGCTCATGAATCCCTGCTCAAATCCCACGGCTTTCTTCTTCCAGACAGTCGGCTACTTGGTCATTGGACGTTTCCAGCCGGAGCTCACTTTGAAGGGCTCGTCATTATTGACTACCTCGCCAATGGGAAGGAGAAGGTTGGTGCAGTCCCTGCGTCTATGTTTGTTGCGAGTGCTCTCGCGGTGGCTTGTGACGTCTACCAGAAGCATAGTTTGCTGGGATTAGCTGGGAAAGACAATGAGGCCAAGATCAGGTTCAAAGCAGCTGGCGCCGAGGTAGTTTCCTCAGAGCTTGCAGTTGGTCGCGGACTCACAACAGTTGGTGCTCTTTTGGTGAAGCGTCTGGGCTCGTCTGTCCTTAGGTTACGCGCTGTTCGCCTGTCATCAACGACGTCTCGGCTTATTTCAAGACTTGAAGGGGGCTGGGCATCTACTTTGAAGCTTAGGGGATGCCCTAGGTCAATCATTGATGGAATGCTTGCCTTAGCTGCTGATGCGGAGACGGCTGAGAAGAATTTCAGAGTATCCCAGCCGGCAAAGTTTCATGAAAAGCGGGTGCTGTTGGCCATTTTCGCCCCCATCACTTGCACAGGCATTGCAGTCATTTACTGCCCCTACGTTTTTGCGAGTGATGTTTCTTTGGGGCTTGGCGCAGTTGTTTGCACGAGTGTTTCTCAGAAGGTTTTGGAAGCTTTATTTTTGGGGAGCGACAGGACGGACATGTACTCAAAGCTTGTATGCTCCCCTGGCCAACTCCCTTCTGTTGATGGTGAGGAGCATGTTGATGACTTGAGGCTTGCGGCCGGGGTGCAAGGTGACAGCCTCGAAAAGCCTTTACTTCTGCATTATGACTTTGTAGAGTTCTTTGGAGGGTCTGGCAGAGTCTCAGCTGAGGCGCAGAAGTGTGGCTTGGTAGTTGCGCCCCTTTTGGAGTTTGGCTCTTCGGCGCATTTCAACACAGAGAGCTCTCGTAGTTTGGAGCGGCCTTTTCACATGATCGAGACTGGACTCTTTGTATTATCTTTGAGCGAGCCCCTGTGTACCACTTTCTCGGTTGTAGCTTGCCCAGCTTGGCGCTTCTATTGGATTCCTCTTGGATTTGATCCTACGAGGCCAAGAACGAAGCAAGGAAATTGCCTGGCACTGAGGTCTCTTGCTCGGCTTCGGCATGGAAGGAGGTACCGGAGACCTTGCGGAAATGAACAGCCGAGGCCCGCAATGATTGCGTGGCTATTTCAGTGGCAACGACTCCTTGACCTAGGGTCTGCAAAAGCTGTCATAGCCTCCTGCCAATACTACTCACCCCCCAGAGAGGAAATCAGGCTTTCTACCTACACGTTTGATTCGAAGCTTCTGGAGGTGTGTTGCTTTGGCGTGCTCAAGCGTCTAAAGATTGGGGGAAAGCATACCCGGCCTTCGGCAGCCTACACTCATGACCTGGCTGGGCATTTTGCAGTTCATTTTGCGGCCGCCCTGAGACTTCAAAGACTCCCTTTTGATGAGGAGATCCTTGATGACCATGGAAACTTTGTTGCAAATGACGTTTTTGCTCCAAGGCAGTTTTCTTGCGTTGTGGATTTGGCTGGACGCAACAGGATTCACTTCCATGTGGTTGAGGCTCGTGGAGCCTTGAGAGTTGTGGAGTTAGCAGCTAGAAGATTTGAGTCCTGCAGGGTCACTGCCCTGCTCGACCCCAGGGTGGCCAAAGGTGCACTCCCCAAAGGCAGATGCACGACGTGTGGCCTTCAACGAGTCTGCAAGGTTGCTGCGGCCTTGCAGGTTGCCGCTGATGTGCACAAGGGCTGGGATTTTGCGCCTCCGCGGCTCAATGGTGCTGATGACCCAACATGGTCCGAGTTGGTTAGAAGAGCCACCTCCGGGGGATTTTCTGATCAGTTCTCCCTTGATGAGCTCCGGAACCTGCACTTCAGAGGACGGAAGAGCTGTCTTGATGGATCTGGTTGGAGGGGAAAGTTTCCAAATGGTTTGGCAGCAGTTTTGTCTCAGAGAGTCAACGATGCCTCAATTGTCATCTCTCAGATCAGTGAGCTGTATGCCCCATGGAGTTTTGGGCTTCCATTCTTTTACCATTCCTTTGGACTTACGCCTTTGACTGCCTTCTACGTCCTCCCTTGGATTTCCTGGATCTTACCCTTAACAGTCTGGACTTCCCTTGCCCTTGCCTCCTGGATTTTTGGAATTTCCCTTGAATTTCTCTGTCTTGCGGGTCTCCAACGTGTCTGGATTAGTGGTCAACGCAGGGGTCTGGTTTGTGTCCTGTCGCTTAGCTTTGCGGCCCCCGGGCGTTGGATTTGGGCGGGTCAGGCCAGTGCCTCAGCCATGGAGCCTTCGTCAGCGGCCGACCTGCTTTGTGCCGAATATCGAGATCCAAGTGGCTTCATACCGACAGGTGTCGCCAGAAATACAACGCTCAATGCTTGGGAGAAGCTGCTGACAATTTTTGGTTCATGGCATTTTTTCTATGAGGTCGTGTTTTCGCCGCCCTTGTTTTCTACAAAACCGCCTGATCCTGAAGAAATCCGCAAGTGGTTGGTACAGTATGGGCAGCAGATGTCTTTGGCAGTTAAAGCTTGCGAGAAGCATGCTGAGACGACTGATGCTGTTGCTACAACGAGACCGACCAGTGGAATGCAATCCCCAGTAGCGTGGTATCTGGCTTTTGCCTGTTTAGCTGAAGGGCCTTTTCAGCTTTTTCCAGCGCTTTCTTTGTATGTGATTGGAAAGACGATCATTGCAACACAGGTAAGCTTTGTGATGCCTGGCGACTCTGCCCTAGGCACTGCATTCGCGCTGCTGCGAATTCGTTTTCCAAGGAAAAGTGGGCGCTTGGCAAAGCACCAAGCCGCATGCATTGAATCTCCAGATGTACTGCAGCTGTTTGAAGCAACCTATGCTGATTTTCCTGCGGATAAGAAGCTCTGGCTGGTTTCTGCTGCAACACTGAGAATAAGATTCATAGCTCTGGTGAAGGAGTTTGGGCTCCCTACAACAAGAACTGGCGGCTTGCGACTGCTAGACCTTGGATCTTTGAGACCTGGTGGGGCGTCCTTTTTGCTCTTGGCATCAGAGATCTTTATACCTTGTGCGCAGAAGAGGATTCGTGACCGCATTGCTCTTCTTGCTGGTGGCTTCAAAGGAGGCTTGCAAGTCGCGAAAGAATTTCTGCAGTACTGGCTTGCCACATGGTTTGTGGCACACCGCTTTCATAGCCCAAGACGACGAGGAGCTTGGGGCGCAAGGGATTTATGGAACTGGCTTCAGCAGCAACAGCCAAATGACTGGCCATGCTGCCGACGGAATCCATATGAGGCAGTGAAAAGAGAGCGCCTGATGCTTATATATATATATATATAAGGTATTTGATATTGAGGGGATAGGGTTAAGGTTTTTTCAACCTGAACAGAGCCAAAAGAATTGATCTCGAGGCTGAGATTTAGTGCCAGGCTTCATCGCTACATGGATACCGATCACCGGATTCATCCTGGCGACATGGCTGCGGCCGTGAAGGAAGCTCTGGTCCGGTCTTGTGCTGAGCTGTGTCAAAGTCCTGAACATTTTCTAGACTTCCAAGTTTTCGCACGAAACTCCAAGGGTTTTACCTCAATGCAAACAGAACTATATAAAAGATGCAACCAACGGGCTGCAGGTGCAGGTCGGCGCGGCGAAAGCGAGCTGTTCGCCTGGAGCAGTTGGACAGGGAGTTTCGCGAGCAGAAAACCATGGGGAGAAACAGCTGCCGATGCCCCAGCCACCCCACAGATCAAGATCAAAATTATAGTAGGATCAAACAGAAAAACTGATAAGAAAGTCTAGTAAAGGTTGCACAGATGCATGGAACCGATTTAAACTTCCCACAGCAGACTTCTGGTGCCAAGGCCTCTCTCGCATCATCCGCTGGCAGAAGGTCCTGAGTGTGTCGTTGTACGGTGCTGACAGACAAAGCGAGTGCCCTGCTCAGACACTGTTTTTTTGGTGAATCCACCACCCCAACGCTTTGGACATGTTATCCCAACGTGCATGCTTCAAGTCAAATAGAGGTTGCAAGAGCGGGAAAGCAGCTGCCCAGATCCCAGAAAAGATACGATTGCAGCTTCATGGTACATATATAGGTACATGCACACACACAAGCGTTGCCGACGAATCCGAGGCAGTTGGGAAGTTGGGAATGTGCTAGTTGCCTTTGTTTTGGCTCCAGGGACCTCTCTTTAGGCAGTTTGTCCCACGAATGATGTGCATTGAAATAGCCTTGGCAGGTTCAGCTTCTCAGCTCTTCAGCCCCCTGATCTTGTACACTTAAGACCAACAGTCTCAGATAGTCTTGGACATTCTACGCAGCAAATCGCATGGAAGTGAGCTATGGCAGACCTTGGCAGATCTACACACAAGCTCCTTAACTGCAGATGATTCGGAGATTAGTAGAGAAGATCGTTGTGTTTGTATGATGGAGTAAAGTATAGAGTTCTCGAGGTGCCAGTGGCTACCTTTGCACCAAGCCGCTGGAAATCAGGATGCTCAATTGAGCAAACCCTCAAGTCCATATCACAAGATGGGTTTTGTTTGATGTAAACTGCAAGTCTACGTGATGTTGGATTATTTGGGTAGCCATTTGTCAGTTGCGCCAGAATCTACGGACCCAACGTATCGTTGTGGTCATAGCAGCGCAGGAAAGGAGATTCGCAAGGCTGCCTTGACACCATCCATTGTGTCTCGGCGTATAGGAACCATGGTGCCGATAGTCAGGAGAATAGCATAGGGGAGATGGATTGCCGGTGTGTCAATAATCGTTAGGTCCGTTAGGTCAACAGGGGCTTTAGCGCTGTTTACAAAGTCGATCAGAAGATATGGGAGATGTGGTGATGTGGTGATGTGGAACTATGCTTTTTGAATTGCTGGACTTCACTATCAATCTTGGGATTTGGTGCGTTTCCAAGTCCAAGGTGCTGGCTGCGATCTCTGGAAGCCACTTCCGAAGGCCAAGAGTGAAACAACGAAGCATTCCGGGCTCCAATTCGGAAGCGTTGGCCTCAGCCTCCCGCTTTCTCGTAAAGGTATGACGTGGTAAACCCAATAACAAACCATTCCCAATCGTTTTTAGATGTTTAATTGGGCATTGGGCATAGAAATCAGCCCCTATAACTGGGATGATTTATAGCACTTAATAGCTCCCAAATGTGGTGAATGGGATAGTCTATGACTTTCATGAGGACCTGGACCGGAATGTCGAGCAGAAAGAGATACCCAAGAGGCGTCTTTTGCTTGAGCGGCTTTACTGCGTTTGAGGTACGTGTCAAATTGAACCCGAGATCCAAATTAAGTGTATCTGGAAGCAACCTGAGGCTGTGGGAGTTTCAGGTTATGGTAAAGTCAGCCTAAGCCAAGGACTGATGCAGGAAACATCATGCTTCGTTTGCGCCCAGATTCAGCCCCTTTGACGGTGGAACATGTTTGTTGGAACCTCAGTGACCAGATCAGTGAACCTGTGAAGCATGCCTAGACGGCCTAGACATGCCTAGACAACCTGGAAGCTATTCGAGGTCGAGTGGTCGATGCAGGATTGTACGATGGATGTTATTTCTACCGTTCTGACTTTGTATTGCAGTGCCCAAGCTGCAGGGTAGCGAAACGGTAAATCCATTGGAAAATCCATAGTGCTTTCAATTTTTGATTGATTATATAAGTTTGGCTCTTTAATGCGTTTGAAGAACATCGGAGGAAGCACACCTGCAGTTGCATGTGAACTGTTTGCAGACGTTGCTTCTTGCCACGCAGGTGGGGCCTGTGGCTTCCAAATGAAACAGAGGCCTGGCAAATCCTGGCAACCAAAAGATACCAAGAGGGGACATCAGGTAGCTGAGGAATCCCGATGCGACGCAGGTAGAGAATCCATACCCAGACATTTCGGAGAATGAAGCCTGGCGCAAGATGGCGCAAGCAGCTGTGGCAGCTTCCTTCACAGAGCATAGCATCGATGTTGTGTTTACCTGCGGCGTTCTCTGCAGAGTCTTGTGAGGAAACCAATATTGGAACCTTCTTTTCAAACCGGTCCGGAACTGTAGCAATTGCTCATGGTATTGGCGTCAATGGCAACTCCGACATTTTCATCAACTTGGAGGACCAAAGCAAAAGAGACTCATTCTACGCATTGAGCAGCAGTGTGAGCTCGTCGTTTGCGTGGACTTGTTGAGGACAATACCTACTTGGACACTATGTCTCTGGGCTTTTGCGCTTCTCAGCCCAGAACATACATCGGCCCATATATATATATATACATATATATATACATATATACACATATATATGTGCCAAGGTCAAGAGTCGGACAATTTACCATAATTCACCCATATTGGGATTATATGCAGTCGCATATAATTACCATACCGCATTCATTCCTTTTTTTGACCATGGCACTCTGACTCTGCCAATTTTCCAGGTTTTTGCAGAGGTTGCGGATGCAAGCAGCTACGCTGTTGTCCGAGAATTAGCCGCTGCGGTCAAGAAGGAAGAGAAGCCAGTCGCTTCCCTGGAAAGCATGGTTTATTCTAACTTCATTCTTGCCTTTCCGCAGTGTTCATGTGGAATTGGTTGAATTGCTTGTGTTTGTTCTGTGAGTGCTGCAAAATCTGAGGTCATTTGGCAGGTCCGCAGCTCACTGCAAGCTGAGACACTCCATTCAGACTTAGGTGTTGCATGGTATCGCCATATGTTCGTATATGTTCGTGTACGTTGCTTTAGAGGTCATTCTGGAGCAACGTCAATGGCAAAGCGCGTTCGAGTTGTTGAGGCTTCTGTTGTGACCGAGGGCGTCCAGCAGGAAAAGTTGCTCGGAGAGTCGTCAGCACCAATGAAAACAGCAAGAGGAAGAACTTTGAAGAGTCATAAAGAGGTATTGTTTGGATTCGTTTTGCTCTTCTTTGTTAGATGATTGTTGAAGAGTTCAGCGACCAGTATTCTAAGGTTTCCACTTGCAGTATCAATGCAGAAAAGCTACGACAAGTTTTGCAGCCAGTGGTCAGATTTTAAGTCGATCTTGGTTGTGAAGCGCAAGGATGAAAACGGATGAACAGATTCGTTTCGACGTTGAATGTTTAGCTTGCCAAAGTTGCAAGAGTCGCAAAAGGCCAGAGCATAGGGTACGCCAAAGAGATGTGGACCTAAATCCCTAAACTGAGGGATTGCTTTGCTACTTGGGCGAGAACGTCGACAGAAAAGAGTCCGACGACAGAGAATGTTTGATCAACCTGTGATTGGTACAGTTTCGTACACTTTACAGTGTGGCTGCGTCCTGGTCTTTCTGGTCACTACTTGGTATGCGTTTCAATGATGTTCAATGGATCAATGGGTCACCAAGGGCATTGTGAGATGTCGCATTCGAGGTCTTGAAAATCTGTTCGCTTGCCTCGGACGAAAAGATCGCCGACCCCGACGAGTTCGTGGTTTGCCCAAGAAGGCGCTGCAAGTCGGTGACTGGAGAGCGGCAGTTTCCCCTTGGGCCAATCTCGTTGAACAAGGCCAGAATCAAGAGAATGCTTTTGAGTATTTATAATACGTATATAATATATATATATATATAAAGCTAGATAGTTGTAATGGCGGCGGTCTACCATCTCATTTACATTTTTTTCTGCCTGTAGTCACTGCACATGGAGACCCCATGTGATTTTTTTTTGGTGACCAGGCCTTGCACATGGAGATGGAGAAGACCCAGGAGTTTCTGCCAGAGGAATTCTTCGATGCGTCGGATTCCTAGACACTCTAAAGGTCTGTAAAGGTCCGTGAAGCAGAGAGAAGTGACTGGCAAACATAGATGCTGCTTAGAAGGCTTAGATGCTGAAAGCTGAGGCTGATACCTGTTTGGCAGGAGAAACTTATGCTGTTGGCATTTAAGTTGGCTTTGTATGGCTTTGTAGTATTTCATGCTGAGTTCTCCAGTTCCATGCAGACCTCAGCCTGGTATTTGATGGTATTTGCCATGGTGACCAGAGTCGCTACGAGGAGATTACTGAAGGTCAAGGTCCTCACCTTTCTCCACGGGAGTGCCACTATTGGCCTGAAACAACTTTGTCACAGAGGTTTGGTCCGGTTTGGTGCAGTTGGTGCAGTTGGTGCAGTTGGTGCATCCTGTTTTGACATTTTTGAATCTGTTTAATGATTGCTTGCCGCATACTTGCTGCAGCATGCTGAATGTTGCATTGGCTGGTCAGACTTTCGACTGCCAACAAATCAAAGACGTTTTTGAAGAATAGTCCAGAATAGTCCACAAACTTTATATAATCCATCACAGGAACATCTGCATGGGCCCATGAGCCAAAAAGTGGAATACGTACCAGATCCACCCGTCATATCCCACCACTCATCGTGGGTGTTTAGCTCTACCAACTAAAATCCAACTAATCCAAATTGTCTGAAAGTATCACCTTTTGGTCCGGCTCCCCTGAAGGCCTCGCCGTGTGCGGCTGCAAGGAGTGGAGGAGCGTTGTTTTTGCGTTTGAACGGTTCGGTCTTCGGTCCGGTGGGGAGGTGAAGTTGCAGCATCTGGCATGGCACAATGGTTTTTCATGGGCATATCTGCAATGTCTTGGTTGTAGGATGATGGGGAGGAAGATGATCAAGACGAAGATGTTGAGAGGGGCGAGGAGACCCTCTTGCTACGCATTGAGCACTGGCACAAGCCGACATGACAAATAGAGAAACATCATCATACACAGTATCATACAGCATCTATCCAGGTATAGGGGAGCAGAATCTTTGACTATATTTTGAGGAAACTTCACCTCATGATGCCTGGACACATTTCTGCATAAGCATCATTGCCAGGAGGGAAGGACCATGCATGGAAGTCCCGACCTTCGCATGCCTTCGCCAAAATCAGCTAATTGCGAGATTTTCATCACTTTCATCACTTGGTACAAGGAGGATGGACAAAAACCAGTTCTGCTGAGGTAGTCTTCGCTTGGAGGCTCTCCTGGGAAGGGAACAACCTCCTGCAGATCGAGAAGCTTCTGGACCGTGCCTTGTCTCGTGGAAAATTCAAACGTGGCCAGCGTGGTTTGTTGATTCGTTTGAAACCTCAAAGAAGAATAAAGAAAAGAGAATGAGTTCAGAATGAGACAATTGAGACAATCTCTGGTTTGTTTGAAGACCTAGGCTTGAGAGCTTCTTGCTGCGTGCTCACTCTGGATGCAGGCAAGTCAAGGTTTGAGACGGATTCCTGATCCCTTTCCTTGGAGAAAGAAGCTTTGACTTGGCAGATCCGGCAGGATAGATCTTCCTACTTTGATAACAGCGCATGATGAGCTCTTGGCAGAGAATCTGGAGCTCCGGAAGCAAAATGAGGCATTGCAAACACAGGCACGCTGCAACGTGCTGCAACGTGACCAGCTGTGGCTGCGCAGTTCATCTGTCACAAGAGGTGGCGGGCATGAGAAACCGATCTCCAAAAAAACTGCCACACAACTTGGCAACTTCCTCAGCGATCCATGGGGGGTGATCTCGGTGCAGTTTTTGACATGATTTGACGGTCCAAAGTCCTTAAGGTGAGTCCATCATCGCGAGCGCAGGCCCCTGCGCTGCAGAACAGATCAGAACAGTGGTTCCTGATGGTTCCTGTATTTCTTTCTTGCATTATCGAAGAAAGACCGAACGGATTTTGTGAATGAGAGTCTTGCAAGCCCTTCATGCTGGCCTCGTGCAGGTTGCTCAGCTTTACAGTGAGCATGAAGAGATTCAAGAGGCCTTTGCAGGGCCTGTTTGAATTTTATTGATTGGTAGATAGATCGAACAAAAAACAAGAGCAACGAGAAAGACACGAATTGTACAATGAACAATGTCCAATCCCTCTTTCCCTCTGTCATGGGTTTGCCCTTGGATGACTGTGAAGTCGCTATACAGATGATGGATCATATGTAGTAATGATATTGATTGTAGGAGTGCATCTGCTTCTCCCAAGTTGCTTTTGTTGGCTGTTCATGGTGTGGCTATCAAGTCACCTGTTTCTAATTTGTAAGGGCAAAGGCCTGATTGCCATGATGTGAATAGATGTGAATAGCAGGTTGCAACAAGTTGGCAAGGCAATGAAGGCAATGAAGTGGCAACAGAAACCTGCAAGAAACATACTGGTCACATGCAGGATGGGATTCCTACTGCGCCATCTAGCTGGAGAGAGGCGATTTGGGACTTTTAACGCTGGTTCATATAGTGCGCCCCCGTTGATCAGAGGCTTCCCCCTGGATTTGACCGTCCAATGACCCAATGAATCAGGGTGTTTCCTCTTGAAGCGAAGATGCCACAGGTTGATCCCGGCAGCCCCAGCATCGTGAACGTGGCTGCTGCTGCCTTTGCTGCAGTAAAAAATGCGCTGAGCAATCCCAACACTCCTTCCAGGCCGTCCGAAAGGACTTCCATCATGAAGATATCCATAGGGTATGGCCGGTATGGCTCAAAAATGGGGATGTGGACGCACAAAACTGGTCCTTTTGCATTTACCCATCCCCGAATTGGGGTCCATAGTTTTGAGCTATACCCTTCTGTTGCTTCGGTGCAGGGTTCCCTTTCGTTTGCGTATGCCAACAGGCCCGGGCGGAGTGCTAGCGTGGTTGAAACACTGGAAGAGGTGCGGACAAGATGTGATGCTGTGAGGCTTTTCTTGTGCTATCTTACAACCAAAACGCACGAATCAGATAGAGTCAGATAGAGTACATAGATACAGATTCTGATGTTTGTTTACAACGGGAATCCTTGCATTTGGGGTGTTGGAGGGATTTGGGGTATTCGCTAGAGGCATGTTCAATTCAACTTAGAATGATTTAGAACGAGGCTTTAGTCTACACTACGTATCACCTCACAGCAACGAATCACCGCAGATCAGCGTTGTGTGCAGGGCGTAGTGGTACAGTCAACCTCCCCAACTCATTTGTTCTCGCGCCCAACATCAAGAGCACGCTGGCAGCAGTTGGCAGGGAAAGAATTCCGATGTTCAGGGTCAGCTAGGGCTATTGGAATGTCCCATGCAAACATCACGTAAGCATTGGGATCAGCTCCAACGTTCCCCAACGCAAAAGGGTTGATCATAGTTGACAGGTGACATATCATGATATTTGCTATGTGCTTTCAACCGAAGTTTGCAAGGCTCCTTCACAGCGCTCATCTCCGCAGCGGAAGACACAGGCTGGAGACAAAGGAGAAGACAGTGTTTGGATCACTGGCAGCAACGTGTGGGTACGGCTCACAATCCTTTATTACACATTAGATCATATGGGTATGGATCAATACCTATAAATACCATTTTTAGGGGGATGAACATCCATTTACCAGCTATTTTGATGTTCACCAGGGGTACAAGGTTTTGACACACTGCCATATTAGTACATAGGATTATTCCACATTTTTTTGCCTCAAATCTTGATGCCTGTGACACGGACCTGAGATGGAGGCATGAAATTCATTGGCTCATTTTGCAGGGACGACTTCTCTTGCCAATCCCCTCTGCTGCTGAAAGAGCGCAGCCCTGGAGTCAGGCACCTTCAGCAGCCATATTCGATAGCCGCATTTCAGACATGTTCAGAAGTGGTGACTATGACTCCCAGCTATAAACCTCCAAAACCTCCATTTGTAGATGTTGTAGGGATTTTCATGGATTTTCCACATGTTTAATTACATTGTTTACCGACGGGTTACCCACGGGTGCTCAGGGCAACAGCCCAAGCAAGTCTCCTGGCTCTGCGTCTCCGTGGCGCAATGCGATGCGACCGGTGCGAAACAAGGCCTTTGTGAAGTCGTTCAATGCTCGAATGATTTTCCAATCTCTCTCTCTCTCTCACTTTCTATGTACTGTATTAATATACGTAGATATAGATGTAGATATAATATAGATAATATATGAGTAGATATAGATATTGATATGGATGGACGGATGGACGGATGGACGGATGGACGGATGGACGGATGGACGGATGGACGGATTCCCTTGGTTGATGTGCATTGTTAAATTTGTTGCAGCACTCGCTCTTTGAATACATGATTGATGTCCGCAGGAGTGGTCAGACGCACAGGGAAGTCGCAATCCAATGCTGGGCTCTCGGCAAACTCATCCAATCATCCCTGAGAGTTGCTACTGTAAGAGTTGAGCTTCACAGGCCGCAGCATGCTCCGCAGCATGTTCCATTCGAATTCTCCGGTTTGATCCTTAGGGTCTCCAAGGGTTTGCGCAGGAAGTTCGCGGATCCGAATCCTTTGAGTCCCTGAGGCGCTGTGCGCCCAACTGATCCTGGGGCATGGCCTCAAGTCGAGTGAGAACTATGTAGGGCCTGCTGTGACTCATCGTTATCGGTTTCCAACACCCACAATTGTAGAGCTTGTTTTTCGTCAATCAATGTCCATCTTCTTTCCTTGCAACGTGTTGAATTCTCGAAAGCAAAATTGATGGCTCCAATTTGCAGAAGCAATACGAATTCGCCTGCAAACAAGAGTATCGGTATCAGAAGATACTGAATAGTGCAGTTGTAAAGAGTTTTAGCTACACATCTCAAACTTTGAATTCGCCTGCCGAGCTGACTTTGGAAAGTAAGCCAAAGTGAGCCAAAGTCTGGCACCATAAATCTGAAGAGTGCCTTGCGGCAGGTCTGTTTGCCTCTTGTGGCTAAAGACAGTGCAGCCTGCTAAACGCAGGTTTCTGTGCTGTGCTCTCGCAGCTCAAAGGTCAAACGGCAACTGACAAAGCCGATGCGTACAAAAGATGTGTAAAATATCTCCGGTCCTAAAGTACCCAGGTCCTGATGTAGCCACAAAATGGCTTTAGTCAAGTCCTTGAAAATATTTGCAATTTGCATTGCAGGAAAAGATGAATCCTATCATGGAGGTTCGGCAAAGCTGTAGCATTTTGACAAATCCTTTGGGAGTGCACAGTGTAATACACTTGTGGGGATGGAATTGTGAGGCGCTGGTGACAGCTGTGCTCATCAAGACGCCAGATGATCCAGCAGAGTTCATGATGAAGGCAGCTGGAAGGTTTGATTGTCCACTGTCGATCCATTCGAAGCAAAATCTTGCGCACCAAGGGACATGTCCTGAACCACGAATCTGGTAACTTCACAGCAGTTTCCCAGTGCTGCCCTGTCGCCAGTGGCTCCTGGAACAAGACAAATTTGATCGTGGAGAATTTGGAAAACCCGTCGATGAAGCCGAATTGGCAAAGCTTAGGACGGCTTGGGCGGCGGGAACGGCGGGAACGGCGGGAACGGCGGGAACGGCGGGAACTTGGACATGTGCAGCCTGGCTCGGCTGAATTCTGAGCATTGCCACAGCCGAAGGACTGAAGTAG